>LDZU01006129.1_pt1 | contig 70472 bp, 66 predicted proteins | sample 615531 | NCBI WGS metagenome assembly LDZU01 (sample SAMN03408293, study PRJNA278302) | terrestrial metagenome | isolation source: oil reservoir sample SB2 | place: USA: Alaska, North Slope, Schrader Bluff formation | collected 2011-09 | reverse complement strand
ACGGGATATGTAGGTGTAGAGCTTTACTAGATTATCTTTATCTTTTTGGTCATAGGGATCCCTGATCAGCTGGTCTATTCTTAATAAGGCCTGATCTATTTTATTATATTTTTGCAATCCTTCTCTTGCAAAGTATCTTATTACTAACCAAAGAAAGTATTATTAATATATAATATTTTTTCTTCTAACTACCCCACTAAATTTTACACTAACCCGTATATTTTCTTATCGTAAATTCTCAAATTTCCAACCAAAGAGAAATTTCTCTCCTTGCCTCTTCAACAGTTTCTGAAGCATGAATTAAATTTTGCAATGCTCGTCTTTCTCTGGTAGAGAAGTCAGGTGAATCTATAGAAAAATCACCTCTAATAGTTCCTGGTTCAGCAAAAAGAGGTACAGTATTCCCCACTAATTTTCGTACAATTTCAACAGCATGATTTCCACTCAATATAAGAACAACTACAGGTCCAGAAGTTAGATGTTGAATCAGCCACTTTCTCACTAATTTCCCAACTTCCAGCGCATCATCAGTACCTAAGTCCTTTGCAATATCTAAATTATATTTTTTATAAGTATCTATAGCCTTTTTACCGACAGATCTAATCCAGTCTTTATCATCAGGATAGTGTTTTTCTAAAATTTTAATAGTAGCATTTACCATTTTTATTTCTTCTAACCTCAGCCCTATTCTTTCAAACCTGGAAATTATTTCCCCAACCAGACCTCTTTTAAATGCATCGGGTTTTATTAAAACCAATGTTTTTTCCATTTTCTAACTCACCTCTGAATTATTCTTTTTATAATTGAAAGCACCACCTTATCTGACAAAGTGTTCAAAATTACCTGCTAAAAATTCACAAAATATTTTAGGGTAAAGTTTATGAAAGTATGAGTAATGAAGGCAGGCCAGAATGATTTCCCCCGATAGGCAATATACCCGAACCATAATCCCATGGGAATACACATCAGTATCTCTATTTCCGGCTTTCCAATATGAAGAAGCACAAAGGGAACCATCTGTATAAGGATGCTTGCTTCTTTAAATCTTTCCTTAAGCCCGAATAGAAGAAAACCGCGAAGTATAAATTCCCAGAAAAAAAGAAGGGGAACCATCTGGGTGAAGAAAACATAATAATTAAAACGCTCAGTATAATAGTGGCTTACTGAAGATAAAAGAGAACCAATATACAACACCGGGATAGCAATAAAAACAGTTACGGCTACGTAAAAACCCCACAACCTGTAATCTCCTATTCGGAGCCCAAAATCAAGAGGATTCTTCTTCAAGATAACTAAAATAGTAAAAAATGGAAAAATTGCATAGTATATCAGATAGTTTACCACCAAAGATGAACTTATCGGTCGACAAATTGCCAGAACAAAGAAGAGTGTCGCTGTACAAAGAACAACTACTTCTCTATAATTATTTTTTAAAAAAGAATGTATCTCCTGCAATTCTTGCTTGAAACGATTTAACATAATAACTCCTCTTTAAACTTCCTTAACAAGTCTACATTTATTTATACGATAAATCTTTCAAAAATCCTTCTTTTCTAGAAAATTTAAATAAAAAAGCCCTTCAGCAAAAGTCCAAAGGGCTGGTTATTGTCTGGCTCCCTCTATTGGAAACACTTAGAACTTTTAAGGGGGATATTGCACTTGAAAATATAAGATTAATAAGTTAATTATTTGTATTTTTCATGAATGCCTTTAAAAAATATATATTCTATGAACTATATACAGGTAATATTTTGCGATATTATTAGCAAATTATTCATATTTCTAAATCAATATACTATGGTGGAGGCTGTTAGAAGACTTTCCCAACTTTTGCATGAATGAGGAAACCTAGAAAATAATTTGCAATCTAAAATAAACAATCATTATTTGTTAAGAATCTAATCTTTTAAAAGTATGATAGTTTTTAAAATTAATGCTGATTTAAGTCAATCTCTTTCTTTATCTATGGATAGAAATTGAGCATTTACCGCTACAACTATCGTACTTAAAGACATAAGCGCAGCACCTATAGCTGGTGAAATTATTATACCATAACTAAATAAAACTCCAGCAGCAAGAGGAATGGCCAGGACATTATACCCTGTTGCCCAAAATAGATTCTGAATCATCTTCTGGTAGGTTGCCTTTCCAAATAAAATTAGTTTAGTAACGTCTAAGGGGTTGCTGTTTACCAGAATAATATCAGCTGTTTCTGCAGCAACATCTGTACCTGAACCGATGGCAATGCCGACATTCGCCTGAGCCAGGGCGGGAGCATCATTAATCCCATCTCCAGTCATCGCCACAAATTGATCCTTGTTCTGCAGCTCTTTTATTTTTTCCTGTTTTTCATGGGGCAGGATTTCTGCAAAGTATCCGTCAAGATGTAATGTATTTGCCACTTCTTTGGCAATCCTACTATTATCTCCAGTCAGCATCCAGCACTTTATGTTTAATTTTTTTAGCTGTTGTACTGCTTCATAGGATTCCTCTCTGATTTTATCAGACAGGGAAATAATGCCAATGATTTTACTGTCAAATAAAGCATAAACCATCGTTTCTGAATGATTCACCTTGATTTCTTCTTGTAATTTGAAATTATTCTTCCTTATATAGGCTTGACTCACCAAGAAAATATTTTTCCCTTCTATCTTCCCTTTTATGCCTTGTCCTTTGATTACTCCAAAGTCTGATACCGGCATGGTCTTGATTTTAAGTTCTTCAGCTCTTTTCATAATTCCTTTAGCTATAGGATGCTCAGAATTCGTTTCGAGGGAGGCAGCAAATTGAATAATTTTCTTTTCATCATAATTTTTATCGATGATGGTAACCTGACTTACCCCAAACTTCCCTTCAGTCAAGGTTCCTGTCTTGTCAAATACCAGTGTGGTAATTTTTCTGGCATTTTCAAAGGCTGTCCTGTTTCGTATTAAGAGCCCGTTTTTTGCAGATAAGGAGGTAGATACTGCAGTAACCAATGGTATGGCTAAACCCAAAGCATGGGGGCAGGTAATGACCATGACCGTAGCCATCCTTTCAATGGCAAAGGCCAGATCCAAACCATAAGTATACCAATAAACCAGAGTAGCTACTCCGACAGTCACTGCAATCAAGGTAAGCCAACTGGCTGCCTTATCTGCCAATCTTTGTGTTTTGGATTTAGATGATTGGGCTTCTTTTACCAGGTCAATAACCTTGTTTAAATAGGATTCTTCCCCTGTTTCTTCAACTTTTACCTCTAAGATCCCATCTCCGTTTACCGATCCACCAATAACTTTATCGTTCTCTTTTTTATGTACCGGTTTTGATTCTCCGGTCAACATGGATTCATCAATATAACTGCTGCCTTTAACGACTAAACCGTCAGCCGGTATTTTCTCACCGGCTTTGACTAAGATCTTATTCCCTTTTTTTAATTCAGAAATCTTTACTTCTGTTGTATCGCTTCCTTTAATTAGGTGGGCAGTGTCCGGCATCAATTGTGCTAATTTCTCTAATGCGCGGGAGGCACTTAAAACAGATTTCATTTCAAACCAGTGACCCAGTAGCATTACATCAATTAGGGTAGCAAGCTCCCAGAAAAAATATTTCCCCTCAAGGCCAAAAACGACAGCTGAACTATAGATATAAGCTACCGATATCGCTAAGGCGATTAGTGTCATCATCCCCGATTGTTTTTTCTTGGATTCTTCAAAAAATCCCTGAAGAAAAGGCCTGCCGCCATAGAAGAATATGAAACTGGAAAGAGCAAATAAAACATACTTGTCTCCGGTAAAAGTAAAGCTGAAACGCAACAATTAAGGTAGATACAATGATAAATATTACTGATTTTAATCAACTGATTTCTTACATTCTTGTAAGTAAAATCAATTTAGTTCAAACCCTTACCTTAAATCAAAGTTTATCATTGCGAAAGATCGTCATATCACCATCATTACTCTTGATGATAACTTTTATTATTCTAACTATTTTTGCATTTCTGATGGATTGGGTGTTTTAAATACTAATAATGTGGCATTATCTTTGCCAACATTTTTAATGTTCATCGGTGTTTGATATGTAACCGTTAATAAATCTCCCTCTTTTATGCTATTATCCTTACCGTCAAGATTAACCGTTACCTTGCCTCTTAACAGTAAAATATGAACATTGGAATTGGCATGATGCTGAGGCACACTCTGTCCCGGCTTTAATGCGATTTGCATGACAAGAAGATGTTTTTCATCAACAATTTTTCGATAACCCATCTTATTGTCATGATAAGGAATATTCTCTAATACATTCATTTGATCCACCTCTTAACGCGCTTCCATCATAGCTTTAACGTCTTCTTCAACGGTACTAATAGGTTTGATATCAAATTTCTCAACCAACACTTTGGCAACATTCGGTGAGATAAATGCCGGTAGAGTCGGCCCTAAACGGATGCCTTTCACTCCCAGATACAGCAAGGCTAAGAGAACGGCAACCGCCTTTTGTTCATACCAGGCAATATCAAAGGATATCGGTAGGTCATTGATATCCTGAAGGCCAAATACTTCCTTTAGTTTTAGCGCAATCACTGCAAGCGAATAACAATCGTTACACTGTCCGGCATCCAATACCCGGGGAATGCCATTGATGTCACCAAGAGACAGTTTGTTATACCGGTATTTGGCACAGCCAGCGGTAAGGATCACCGCATCTTTGGGCAGGCTTTTGGCGACTTCGGTAAAATAACTTCTCGTTTTGTGTCGCCCGTCACAACCGGCCATGACAATAAAACGCTTTATTGCTCCGTACTTGACCGCTTCCACCACCTTATCAGCTAAGGCAAGAACCTGATTATGGGCAAATCCTCCAACAATCTCCCCGGTCTCAATTTCCTGTGGCGGCTGGCATTTTTTGGCCAGTTCAATCATTTCACTAAAATCTTTCTTGCCTCCTTCCGTTCTGTCAGGAATATGCTTCACCTCAGGAAAACCGGTCATGCCAGTAGTAAATATTCTATCTTTATAAGAATCTTTTACCGGAATAATACAATTCGTTGTCATCAGAATAGGTCCGTTGAAAGTTTCAAAATCCTGATTCTGATGCCACCAAGAACTCCCGTAATTACCCACAAAATGTTCGTATTTTTTAAAAGCAGGATAATAATTCGCCGGAAGCATCTCACCGTGCGTATAAACATCGACACCCGTTTTCTCAGTTTGTTCTAACAACTCTTCCATGTCCTTTAAATCATGACCGGAAATAAGAATACCAGGATTACTTCTGACTCCGAGATTAACCTTCGTAATTTCCGGATTTCCGTACGATTCCGTATTCGCTTTATCAAGCAGAGCCATGGCCTTCACTGCCACTTCCCCGGTTTCCAAAACGAGATTGGTAAGCTCCTCTGCTGATAAGTCTTTGGTCATTGCGGCAAGCGCTTTGTATACAAATTTAAATATAGCATCATCATAAAAACCTAAAACAGCCGCATGATCGGTATAAGCCGCAAGCCCCTTTAAGCCAAAAAGAATGATGGATTTTAAAGATCTGATATCCTCGTTATCACTATATGAAAGAGGGCTTACCTGCAATGATTTTTGCATGAACTCTTCCTTGGTTTCTGCTGACCAGACTGCAGAGTCATGCAAATTTTCCTGAGTAATTTTTACTGTTCCTTTAATTTCATCCCTTAAAACAATAGTATCTTTGATAAGATTCATTATTCTGTCCTCATCAAAGTTTACATTGGTGATTGTGGAAAAAAGCGCCTGACAGGCAAATAGCCCATATTTCCGGTCTAAAGAATCTTTGGCTTTTTCTGCATAGATCGAAAGTCCCTGCAAAGCATAAACCAGCAGATCCATTAAATCTGAAACCCGTTCATTTTTCCCGCATACCCCTTTAACCGTACAACCGGTATTTTTTGCGGTCTCCTGACATTGAAAACAAAACATTCCCATATTCTTCCTCCTTTTTAGGAATAGTTTTTTGGTTAAATCTATTCCTGTTTTTGTTTTAAAATTTCTTTTAATTATTTTATCTTTCTTCTTTATATCGAGATGTTGGAATTCTTCTCCCAAGTTAACCAGCCAATCAGCTTCATATAAAATTTGAAAATTCAAAGATGTGACTATGCCCGGTGAGTGGTGATGAGCAATCATCTCGAGTATTTCTTTAATATATTGAGATGGATATTCTATTTTATTTAAGATTTTCTCTGCAACGGGAGGACCTTCCTTTTCCTGCAAATGTCCGCTTGCTGAACGGTATTTTCGTTCGCACTCTCTAATGCCGATATCATGCAAAATTGCTGCGGGGAAAACAATATTTTCGTCGCCCCCTTCTTTCTTCACAATTTCTTTGGTATAACTTAGCACTGACTTTGCATGATTTATTCTCTTTTTGTCGCAATCAAAATAATTTTCCATTTCGGAAATCAGTTTATAAATTATTTTTTTCATATCAACCAATCACTTTTTCTAATAATTTACCTATAGTTAATTTTTTAAATTCTTTTTCTACTATTTTTTCTATCCGTTTTATTTCTTCTCTTAATACACAGGTCCTGCGATTTGGGCATATTTTATTTCTGAACATGCAATCAGATAACTCAAAATCCCCTTGATATATTTTGATTAAATCAGTAAGGCGTATTTCGTCCGGATTCTTTTTTATGCGGACACCTCCCGAAATACCTTCCTTAGACTCAATCAATCCATGTTGAATTAATTTTCCTAAAACCCCTCTCAAGAAATGATAAGGGATAACCAGGCTCTCTGATATCTTTTTTGTGGAAAGAAAATTATCTTTATCTGTCGATAATAAAAGCAATGCCCGGATTGCATAGTCGGTATCTTTGGTAAAAATCTTCATGAAATATGCCTCCAAATTAACTGCTACTATTATAGTAGAAGTTAATCTTTATGTCAATATGCAATATCAATTCACAATGATATTTTTTGGGAATGATTGGCAGTTTTTTGGTAGTTTTATAATCGATTATACTTTCTCCCCCTAATTCAAAATAGTTGTCTAAGATAAGACTAATTTTTTATTTTCATTGTATCTATCAATAATAATACGATATTGTTAATATTTTATATTTGGAATGGGTTGTTTTATGTTTTTATTCTTTTTTGTCCGTAACAAGTAATAGAAGTAAATAATAAGCTAAAAGCCCGGCTAAAAAACCAAAAAACATATTGGTAACCAGGGCAACAAAAACAGTAGCAATCATGGGAATTATATCTTTACCTAAATGAACATCTCTGACAAACTTGGTAAGTTCTATTCCTATCATAAACATCATGGCTCCGATAATAGCCCTAGGGAATACTGCAAACAAACTGGCGATAGAGGCTGAAAGAAACAATCCCATAGCCATCTCAATCAAGCCCTCTATGATGTTGGTCCCTCCGGTTCGTGCCCCGAAATAATATTGTCCAGCCAATCCTCCTGCACCATGACAGGTAGGCATTCCTCCTAAAAAAGGTAGAATAACATTCATAGTTCCTTGATTCCAAGCCAGTTGTCTTACGCTTACATTTCTTTCCGGCCAATAGTCCTTGATGAGGGAGGAAGTGGCAATAGTAGCATTAGTAGCTGTCAAGGGTACCTGGGTAAAACCAGCTAATAATAGTGTCTGCCATACTTCTGTTAGAGAAAAACTTGTCAAAGTTGGGTAACTGAACACTGGGGCGCTTATTTGAGCAAACTGTCCTTTAAATAACATAATTACTATACCAATAGTCATTAAAACAATAGCGGCAGGCGCATAGCGATTTTGGCGTAGTAATAACACAATAAGTATTGAGATAATCCCGATCATCCACCAGGTGGAAATCATTTTGTATGCTTCAATCGCAAGCAGTATTCCCAACGTAACTTGTATTCCTCTAATAACCGGTTTGGGTGTTACTCTGGCAATCCAAGTAATAATGCCTGTACTTGCTAGTGTGATCCATACGATTCCCATTCCGAATCCGGAAGCATATATCATGGAGGGGGTCCATTGCTGAGTTATTGCTACAATAGCGATGATTTTCATGGGTTCAATGGGCATAGGGAGCCGATAAATAAGACCGGTAACAATATTGGTAATGCCCATCATGACAAGGAATCCAGCAGGATTGAGACCACAGACTACAATGTATCCAATAGCCATAGGGAAAAGGGTACCGAAATCTCCCATGGATCCGGCTAGTTCTCTTAAATTAAATTCAAAGGATTTAATCTTCACGAACAGGACACCTTTTTATTAATAAATCCATCTCTTTTGAATATTACGCATACTCATTAAAAATAAAACCAAGGTATAACCAATGAGTACTAGAAAGCTAATCCAGGAAGGGATAATTCCATCGGCATTAATGGAGGTTTTTAATATATCAGCACCATGGGTTAAGGGCAAGGCATAGGATATTGGACGTATTATTGCCGGTAACTTTTCAATAGGAATAAATAAATCGCAAAGAAACATCATAGGGAAACGGACGAAATTAGAAAAGGTTTGTGCCTCAAATACTTCACTAACCGATACGGAAATAAATAAGCCCAGAAAAGTTGAGGTTACGGCAATAAAAATGATACTGAGAATGGTAGTAAACCAATTGATACCGGATAAATCAACCACAAAAGAGGCAATAATAGCCGGAAACATAGCATTTAAAATACCAAAAATTATTGCGCCGGAGGTTTTGGCCAACATTAAGAGATTCAAACTGATCGGAGCAAGCAAAAGTCGTTCAAAAGATCTGCTTTTTCTTTCAAAAGTAATGGTGACTGCCAGCATTGAAGTTGTCCCGAAAAGCACCGCTAAAGACATCACCCCAGGAAGAACGCCTCTGATATCGATAGCCTTTTCTGAACGTACAAAAAACATTAAGGTCCAGGCAAAAGGAAAGATTAGCCCCCAACTGATATTAGGCGGTTTGAGATAGTACATCTTCATATCCTTCATTAAGATACTCCAAAAGGCAATCCATTTCTTCATTTTTTTTCGCCTCCCTTTTCCTTCTCCTTTTTCATACGGTTTATTTCTATTCCGGTCACTTTGACAAATACCTCTTCCAGAGATGGGCGAATCATCTTTGCTTCACGAACCAGACACTTTTTCTCATCAAAAAATTTAATAAAAGGTATTAGATCAATCTTTTCCGGGGAACTAATCCTGATGCGAAAATGATCAATAGTATTGATATCAATATTAGGAAAAGCATTTCTGAATGATTCCTTTAAAGTATCTGCATCATTTTCCAGGGTAAATTCAATGATATGTGCTTGTTGTGTTTCCTGCATCAAGTCAACTGTTTTTCCAATCTTAACCACTCTGCCTTCCACAATAAATCCTACACGATGACAAAGCCTTTCAGCTTCTTCTATATAATGGGTAGTTAAAAAAATCGTGGTACCATTAGCATTTAATGTTTGTATCAATCTCCTAATCTGCCTGGCAGTTTCTACATCAATACCGGTTGTAGGTTCATCCAAAAACAAAATAGGTGGCTCATGAATAATACCTGCAGCTATGACCAATTTTCTCTTCATGCCTTTAGAATAAGCCTTAAACAGTTTTTTCCCGGTATTGGCCAATCCAAACTGCTTTAACAACTCTTGTGCTCTTCTCTCTCTCTTCCTTTTATCCATCCCATAAAGAGAGGCACAAAAAACAAGATTATCAAAACCATTCATTTCATCGTAAAGATTGCTTTCGTCAGGAACAATACCAATAATTTGCTGTACTTTTTTGATATCTTTTATTCCATCTTCTCCGGCTATTTCAATAGAACCGGAAGTCGGCTTGGCAAGCCCGGTGAGCATATTGATAGTCGTCGTCTTGCCTGCGCCATTAGGTCCCAAAAATCCAAACACTTCCCCCTTTCCAAGAGCAAAGCTTATCTCTTTGACTGCATGAAATCCATCATAATCTTTACTAAGATTTCTTACTTCCAAGATATTCAAATTTAAATGTTCCTTTGCAATTCCTTTTTTCCCTATCACAGTGATGATCTTCTTTTTCCCCATGGCATTTTTTAATTTGTTCTTCACTACATTTACCATCTTTTAGTCTGTATTCCGTATGCCTACAGTTATCATAACTCATGTTGGTTAGCCTCTTTCTTGCTGAGATGTGTATTGATTGTTGAGTAACCTTGATAGCATTTATTTTTTATAGGAAGAACTTCAGACAATGTAATCATCTGACCAGCTGCTTGCTTTAATATCTCTCGGTCTACATAATAGTGAGTGTAATACCCCCTCTTGTCCCCTTTTACAATACCTGCATCCCGTAATATTTTCAGGTGTTGGGATACGGCGGATTCAGAAATATTTAAACGTGTAGCTAGTGCACTAACGCAAAGATCATGCTTTAGTAGAAGATTAACAAGCCTGTAACGAGTATCGTCTGATATTGCCTTTAGGATATTTACTAATTCTGTCATTGATAAGCCTCTTTTATTTAAGTTATTACTAAAATGTATAATAATGTACTAAAATAAATTTGTCAAGAAATCGAATTTCTGATTCTTGGATGGTAGGTGGGAGAAGATACCTTTTTCTGTTTTGATGAAGTCAAAACATAGGCTGACGAAGACGCCTGCCTGAGGAAGGGTTTAGAGATTCCCGATTTTTCAATTTTTAAAAAGTACTTCTTTGATTAAAGGTGGAGAGTCAACCCCGAAAATAAAAAAATTCTCCTTTCCTTACTTACAAAACTTTGTCTGCCAAAGGCAGACAAACCTTGACGAAAGCATGTGTCTGAGGAAGCCGATCAAGGGAAGCAGGCTCGGAGCGCAGGCAACGGAAGACAGCCGATAGTGGCTTGTGTCCGAGCACCGATACTGCGGGGTGGGTGGGTATAAAAAAGAAAAGGGAACTTCCGTCAACTTTTCCGAAAGTTCCCAGTTCGATTTATAAAAAATGGCTCCCCGGGTAGGATTCGAACCTACAACCCTCCGGTTAACAGCCGGATGCTCCACCGTTGAGCTACCGAGGAAGGTCAAAGTAATTATACCTAAAAACCCTACCCAAGTCAATAATTTTATAGATTTTAAAATATATTTTAGAGAATTTTTTAAATAAAATAGTATTTGATTTTATTTATTCTAAATAATCTCTCAATTTTTTGCTTCGTGTCGGATATCTTAGTTTCCTCAATGCTTTCGCTTCAATCTGACGAATTCTCTCTCTGGTTACTCCAAATTCTTTACCTACTTCCTCAAGGGTATGGGGATGGCCAGTAGCAATCCCAAATCTTAATTCTAATACCCTTTTCTCGCGATAGGTTAAAGTACTTAATACTTCATTTAATTGCTCTTTTAAAAGAGTATTAGAAGCAATTTTGGGAGGAGCAGGTGAATCCTTATCCTCGATGAAATCTCCTAAATGGCTGTCTTCTTCTTTGCCTATTGGAGTTTCTAAGGAAACAGGCTCCTGGGCAGTCTTCAATATTTCCCTCACTTTATCTTCGCTTATTTCCATCCGTTCAGCTATTTCACTGGTTGTGGGTTCTCGTCCTAATTCCTGTAAAAGCTGACGCGATACCCGTACTAGTTTATTAATAGTTTCAACCATATGAACAGGTACTCGAATGGTTCTTGCTTGATCAGCTATAGCTCGAGTAATTGCCTGTCTAATCCACCAGGTAGCATAAGTACTAAACTTATATCCTTTTTTGTAGTCAAATTTTTCTACTGCTCTTATTAGGCCCATATTGCCTTCCTGGATAAGATCTAAAAACAACATTCCTCTTCCTACATATCGCTTAGCAATACTTACTACTAATCTCAAATTTGCTTCCACCAATCTCTTTTTAGCCTTGTGATCTCCCTTTTTCATCCTTTTAGCTAATTCTATTTCTTCCTCGGCAGTTAAGAGTTTTATCTTCCCTATTTCTTTTAAATACATTTTTACCGGATCGTCTAATTCTATTTCTTTAGCTAATTCTGCTTCTAAATCCATTTCCTCTTTTGAAATGGAACCTGGTCTTTCTTTCTCCTCAATATTTTTTTCTTTCAACAACATAGAGCCTTCTTCATCACTTTCCACTATCTCAATCCCGGACTCACTTAGCTTATCATATAAATATTCAATTTTATCTAAATTTACAATATCATCTGCTAAAAATTTTTCTATTTCTTTATAAGTTAAATAACCCTGCTCCTTACCTGTTTTAATTAATTCTTCGATTATTCTCTTTCTTCCCATTTATTCTCAAGCCTTCCTTCTTAAAAAGTAAAAGTACTTTTTTGATTTAACATAAAACACTAAAAATTAATTAACATTTCGAGTTTTTAATTGTTTGACAATTTTTCCTAATTCCTTTAAATCATTTTCTTCTATTTTTTCAGAATTTTTTATTTTTTCATCAAGCATTTTTGCCCTTTTTTCAAGTTCTTTTATCTCTTGAGTTAATTTATAATTTTTTATAGTATCTATGCACCCAAAAATTACTTTTTCATTAAAAGTTATATTATTTTCCATTAATATTCTGGAAATTAATTTCGCTGCCTTATCATCATCTAAATAATCAATCACTTTTTGGGGATCTAACCCATTATTATCCCTTAAAAGACTTTCAATGGCTGATACAATTTGGCGATGCAATAAAACCGTAAAATCTTCCTCTCTTAAGTCTTTTAGCACCTTTTGAGCAATTTCCACATCCCCCAACATAGATCCAATAAGAATTTTTTCTGCAACCACATTTCCTGGTTCAGAATCTGGCCTGATAAAATTATAAGTAAATTCTTTTGCCCCTCTTTTATATTTTTTTAATTCAATTAATATTGCTTCTTCAGATAAATTTAGTTCTTCAGATAATTTTTTAATCTGAGCCCTCAGTTCAACTTCATTATCTATTACACTCAAAGTGGGTAAAATTTCCTCAATGATTTTTACCCTTCCTTCAATAGTGCTGGTATTATATTTTGCATATAAAAGTTTTAATCTATAATCTATCAGGGATAAGGATTTCTCAATTAAAAATTGAAAAGCCTTGCTCCCCTTTTTAATTAAAAAATCTGCGGGGTCATAACCCTGAGGTAAAACTATCACCTTAACCCCAAGGCCGGTCTTTATAAGTAAATCAAGGCTTCTAAGAGTAGCCAGATTGCCAGCAGAATCTGCATCATAAGCAATTAAAACATTATCTGCAAAACGTTTTATTAACTCTATCTGTTTTATAGTTAAAGCAGTCCCCAGAGATGCTACTGTATTAGTGCATCCATATTGTTGAACAATTAAGATATCAGTATAACCTTCTACAATAATTGCCTCATTCTTTTTTCGAATATCTTCCCTGGCAAAATTTAAGTTATATAAATTTTCTCCTTTATTATAAATTAATGTTTCAGGAGAATTTATATATTTGGGCAAAGAATCATCTAAGACCCTACCTCCGAAACCCACTATATTCCCCTGTACATTAAAAATGGGGAAAATTATCCTATTTCTAAAATAATCAAGATAACTACCGTCTATATTACTCCTTTTGACAAGTCCTGCTTTAATTAGGTTTTCGTAGGAATAACCTTTTTTCTTTAAAAAATTTATTAATAAATTCCCTCCGGCAGGAGCATAACCTAATCTATACTTTTCGACAGTCTTGTCATTAATTCCTCTTTTTTTAAGATAGTTTTTTATTTTTTTCCCCTGAAAAGTTCGGGCTAAGCATTCTTGATAATATTTAGCTGCCAAATTATTTAATTTATATAAGCGATCTTTTTGTTTGTAAAGAAGATTTCCTTTCTTATCATCTGATGGCAAGGTTACCCCAGCTTTTTTAGCCAGCATCTTTACTGCTTCGTAAAATTCAACCTTTTCAAACTTCATAATAAAATTAAAAACATTACCTCCCTCGCCACATCCAAAACAGTGAAACAACTGTTTTTCAGGGCTAACCATAAATGAGGGAGTCTTCTCTTCATGAAAAGGGCACAGCCCTTTAAATCCCTTTCCCGCAGGTTTTAAAGGAACATATCCAGAAATTATATCTACAATATCGCATCGATTTCTAATTTCTTCCAATAACTCAGATGAAAATCTCACCCAATATTCTCCTTTGACAAAATTATCTTGCTATTATAATATATTCTACATAAAATTCAATTTTCCTCTTTTTTTGAAAAAATATTTTAAAAAAAATACTAGTTGTTTATAACCAATATAAATCAACTAGTTTTAGAGGTTTCATTTTTCTTTTTATTAAAATTCAGTAAAATAATTTATAAGTTTAATTGTAAATTCTCTGCTTTTGATTTCTTTTCATTTAGTTTAACTTTCCCATACCTACCCCCGCCACCGGGGCTCAATTTTAAAAGTCCCTTTCGGGCTAAAATTATATTTTGGGCAATTTCAAATCCTACTACCTGACTAATTTCCTGAAAAGAAGCTTTATGCAATATATGCATTTCAGTGCCATAATAGCTAAATAATTTTTCTAAAGTTTTTTTGCCTACCCCGGGGACAAATTCTAAAGGAACCTGCTGAAAATAAGGCGGTCGATGAGGAGGAGAAAAAGATTGTTGATAGTCCCCTATCTCCACAATTCGATCAAAAACACCTTTTACTACTTTATCACTTCCGCATTTTTCGCATTTATAAATTGGGGGATTACTGGTAGTAGTATAATTACAGATTTCACAAAAAGTTCGATGGTATTTACCCAGTTTAGGGTCAAGACCGTAATTAGCAGTTATCTTTCTTCCTTCTTTTCTCTGCAATGCTAAAAGAATCTCTTTAAAATTTGCCTTTTCTAACTCTATTATATTGTATTCTCGACCAATCTTGGGCAGAGAATGTGCATCTGAATTAGTCAAAAAAGTAAATTGAGCCAATTCTTTCAACCGGTCAGCAATTTCTGTATTCGCACTTAATCCCAATTCTATAGCCGAAATCTTCTTTAGAGTAGATTTGTTAAACATTTCTCCCAACCTTTTCACACAATTTCCATAAACACTTTTATGGGGAGTAAAGGCATGAGCAGGGATTAAAATTCCTCCAGTTTGATCTATAATTTTAAAAGCTTCCTGGGCACTAATTCTACAATTTTGACTGCTTAAACTTACATTCGTTACCAAAGAAGAAAGAATTTTACTAAACTCTTTTATATCTTCAAAATAGGGAAAATAAGCTATCTGATGTGATGACCCTCCATCTCTCTCCTTTGTTTCTATTTCTGCACCTAAAATAATGGTTACTTGATCTTGATAAATCAATCCCCCATCTTTTAGAGGTTTCATTTCCCCACTATTCATTAATTGGGATATATCATTAATAACTTCGGGTGATGCACAATCAACAATACCTACAATGTCAATCCCTTTTCTATATTTACATTCCCTGGCAATGTTGGCAAAAGTTAGGTCTCGAGAAGCGGTTATTTTTACCGGGGATCCACTATTGCTTCTACCAATATGCACATGAAAATCCATAAAATATTTTTTCATTTTTAATTATAGCTCCCCCCTCACCGACTCCTTCTCCCTTCAGGGGAGAGGAGCAGGAGATACAATTCACTAGATACAAGATACGAGATATAATATTCCTATTATTGTCTTGGCATCTTTAATAATATTATTTTTAACCATATCTAAGGTCTCATCGGGAGTAATCAATTGAACCTTGATAAATTCATCAGCATCTTCATTTTTAATTCTTTTTTCTAGATCTTTTGCCAAAAAAAGAGTCAATTTTTCATTGCAAAAACCTGGAGATGAGAAAAAAGTTATTATCTTTTTAATCTTTCGAGGATAATAACCAGTCTCTTCTTCCAATTCTCTTCGAGCACAAGTTTCTAAATCTTCTCCTGGTTCAATTGTTCCAGCCGGTAGCTCCCATAAAACTTCCTCTGCAGGTTTTCTGAATTGTTTAATCATTACTATCTTTTTATCATCAGTTAAAGCTAAAATAACTACTGCCCCTGGATGTTCAACTATTTCTCGGATAGTCTTCCTGCCATCAGGGAGTTTTACTTTATACTGACAGACATTAATAACTTTTCCTCGGTAAATATTGGTAGAAGATAAAGTTTTCTCTTGAAAAATATTTTCTTTACTCATTTAAGTTTTCTCCTGAAGCTACCACATTTATAATAGATAGAATATATTCTACTGTATTTTTTAACTCTTTGATAAGGATATATTCTTCCACAGTGTGAACTTTTTCCATGCCCAAAGCTAAAACTACCGAAGGAAGACCTTTTTTATTGAATACATTTGCATCACTACCTCCGCCGCTAGGACATAATAATGGTTGCAGCCCTATGTTTTTTGCCGCCTTTGTTGCTATATTAACTACCTGGTCATTAGGAGATAAATTATAACCATAATACTCTCTGTTAATTTTTACCTCCGCTTTTGCTTTAAATTCCCGAGCAGTATCTTCGGTTATTTTTTTTATTTGCTCAGTATATTTCTCTATCTTTTCCTCATTTCTACTCCTGACCTCTCCTTTTAATATTACCTCATCAGGAACAATATTAGTAGCTCTCCCACCAGAGATAATTCCAATATTGCTTGTGGTTTCTTCATCTATTCTACCTAATTTCATCCGGGAGAGAGCATATCCCGCCACCTGGATAGCATTAATTCCTTCTTCAGGATTTGCACCAGCGTGAGCAGATTTACCATAAATAGTAATTTCCAGAGAATTCTGAGAAGGAGCTGTAGTAATTATCTTTCCTACCGAACCTCCTGCATCTAAAACAAATCCCATTTGAGCTTTTAGATTAGAAATATCTAAATTTTTTGCTCCCTTTAAACCAATTTCTTCACAAATAGTAAGTAAAATTTCTATATCACCATGAGGAATATTATTTTCTCTAATAATATAAAGAGCCTCTAATAAAGCAGCTATTGCTGCCTTATCATCTGCCCCTAAAATTGTTTTTCCATCACTCACTATCTTTTCTCCATCGCAAAGAGGATTAATGTTTTTCCCCGGGATAACTGTATCCATATGGGCGGAAAACATAATTGGAATCGTATTATTATTTCCCTCTAAACTAACTATTATGTTACCACTATTAGATTTTACCTTTTCACTAGCCTGATCAACTATAAGTTCTAATCCTAAATTTTTTATTTTTTTTATCAAAAAATCAGCTAAATCCTTTTCCTCCCTGGATACACTATCTATTCTAACTAATTCCATAAAACTTTCTATCAATCTTTTTTTATTAACCATTAATTAAGCCCCTTTCTTTTTAGTATATTGAATATCTTATAATAACAAAAATAGTTATTTGTTTTTTATATTCTATCATAGATTGAATAACTAAATAACATTTATTATTATATTATGGTAACTTCCCAAAAAGCTAAAACATTTTTAACAGATCATATTATATTATATAGGATACCTTGCAGATAATTTCATAATAAATTATAATTTTAGTCATCATACCACTATCTTACTATTTTGTATACTTTTTGGGTCACAATCATATTATATTAAATAATGAAAAATGCAAAGCGTAAAACATAAAGAATCCAGAAGTCAGGACGCAGGGGTCAGAATATAAATCAGCGAATAGCATTTAGTGTATAATGTAGGAGTTCGATTTATCGAACCCGTTAGAAAAATTAATAAAACAATGCGGGGCGGATAAATCCGCCCCCTGCATTATTAGTAATATTTTATTAAGAATTTTTGAATTTTAAATTCTTGTACTTGTGAAAATAGGTAATGTTTTTTAGTTTTTCATTCTTTTACCAATTCGGCTCCTTTTTTCAATGCTTCTTTATTTATTTTTATTAAATTTTGATTACGCCCGGCTAAGGCTTTTTCCAAAGCTTTAAATATAGTCTCCAGTCTTACTACTCCTGATTTTTTAACATACGCCCCCAGGATTACCATATTGGCTATTCTTAAATTCCCTAACTGATCAGCTATATCATTAGCTGATACCCGAACAACAGCAACATCATCTCTATTTATTTTCTGTTTAATTAAGGAGTCATTTAAGACAATTAACCCTTCTTTCTTCACTTTTGGTTCAAATTTATCCAGAGAAGGTTTATTCATAATAATAATTGATTTAGGGTATGGTACAACTGGAGAGGCAATTTCTTCTGACGAAATTATTACTGTACAATTAGCTGTACCTCCCCTCATTTCTGGCCCATATGATGGCATCCAGGCAACATTTTTTCCTTCTAACATCCCGGCATAAGCTAATAACCTGCCTATGAGCATTACTCCCTGTCCACCAAATCCGGCAATGATAACTTCTTCTAACATTTATGCCACCTCCTCAGGAACTCTAAATTCACCTAAAGGGTAATACGGAATCATATTTTCCTCTACCCATTTAGAAGCTTCAACTGGGCTTAAACCCCAGTTAGTAGGACAGGATGATAAAATTTCCACCAGAGAAAATCCTTTCCTATCTAATTGTACTTGAAATGCCTTTTTGATTGATTTTTTAGCTTTTATTATATTTGCCGGTTTATTTAACGCTACCCGAGAAATATAAGTAGCTCCTTTAAGGGTAGACAACATTTCACTCACTCTAATCGGATAACCCATTGTTTTAGGGTCTCTCCCATAAGGAGAGGTTTGAGTTATTTGTCCTGCTAAAGTAGTAGGCGCCATTTGTCCACCAGTCATTCCGTAAATGGCATTATTTATAAATATAACGGTTATGTTCTCACCTCTATTTGCTGCATGAACTATTTCAGCAGTTCCAATCGAAGCCAAATCCCCATCACCCTGATAAGTAAATACAATTGAATCTGGCCTTGACCTTTTAATACCAGTAGCAATTGCCGGAGCTCTCCCGTGAGCGGCACATACCATATCACAATTGAAAAACAGATAAGCGAAGACAGAACAACCTACAGGACAAACTCCTATAGTATTCTCTCTAACCCCAAATTCATCTAAAACCTCGGCTACCAATCGATGAGCAATTCCGTGATGACAGCCGGGACAATATGTAAAAGGAACATCAGTTAAGGATACTGGTCGTCCAAACACTTTCTTCATAATATAAAATCCACCTCCATAATAGTATAAAAATTATTAGTTATATACTTTATAAACATTTCTTTACTTCTTTTAAAATCTCTTCCGGGGAAGGTATTATCCCTCCAGCGCGTCCATAAAAGTTGACTTCTGCTTTTCCGTTTACCGACAATTTAACATCTTCAACCATTTGACCTAAACTCATTTCCACTACCAAAAATTTTTTTACATTATCAGCAGTTTTATTAATTACCTTTTCAGGAAACGGAAACAAAGTAATCGGTCTAATTAACCCAATATTAATCCCTTCTTCTTTAGCATTGCTAATTACTGTTTTTACAATTCGAGCAACTGTTCCATAGGCAACTATTATCAATTCTGCATTTTCTGTATTTACAGCCTCATATCGAACCTCTTTTTCTTTAATTTTTTTATATTTCTCACCTAAATTATAATTCCACTTTTCTAAAACAGAGGGATCTAAATCAAAGGGGACAATATGACGGGGTTCCCTGTCCTTACACCCTGTTATAATCCAGTCACCTTTATCCGGAAGGTCGACTTTGGGGCGTTCTTTAAATTCCACTGCCTCCATCATTTGACCTAAAAGTCCGTCACCTAATATCATTACTGGATTACGATATTTATCTGCTAAATCAAAAGCATCCATAGTTAAATCTACTAACTCTTGTACTGAGGAAGGAGCAAGGACAATCAAATGGTAATCTCCATGCCCTCCTCCTTTAGTTGCCTGAAAATAATCACCTTGACTAGGTTGAATATCACCTAAACCAGGGCCACCTCTCATCATATTAACTACTACACAAGGTAATTCTGCAAGAGCAATATAAGATATTCCCTCTTGTTTTAAACTTATTCCTGGACTTGAAGAAGAGGTCATAGCTCGTACTCCAGTGGCAGCAGCTCCATAAACCATATTTATGGCTGCAATTTCGCTCTCGGCTTGTATAAAAGCAGCATTTTTCATTTTTAGTAATTTCTTAGCCATATAGGCAGTTAGCTCACTCTGAGGGGTTATCGGATAACCAAAATAATATCGACAACCAGCACGTATTGCCGCTTCCCCAATAGCCTCATTTCCTTTCATCAATATTTTTTCTCCCATTTTTCAGCCTCCTTAATAATAATTTAATAATATAGAAATCCCTTTTTCTGTAGACCTTAATCCGTATCTCATATCTCTTTTTTATTAGTTACCCAGTTATCCGGTTAGCCAGTTTGTCGGTTAAGAAGTAATTAACCAGTTATTAGCAAGACAAGTGTATATAATTTGTTTCTGTTCACTAATAACCGAAAACTGAAAACTGTCAACTAAAACTTATAATAAAAAGATTTACTAATAGACAGTGAGAAGACTGGCCTGCTAAAACTAATTTATTTAAATACTTCAATAGCAACATCCGGGCAGGTTATTGCACAAAAAGCACAACCACTACATTCTTCCGGATTAATCTGTTTAGCTGGATGATAGCCTTTTTTATTAAAATTGTCAGACATAGTTATAATGTGCTTGGGACATGCCGTAAGACATAATTCGCACCCTTTACATCTTTCTTCATCAATTACAATTTTTGCCATATTCTTTGTTTTATCCTCCTTTTAAAATTTATTCCATGGTAAATGCATAAAACGCTCTATATAAAATATTGGTTCATCAAAATCTTCCGATTTAATTTTTTGAGAGAATCGTTTATCTACACAGATAAATCTAACGGTTAGGTTTAGTTTTTGTGCTGCCTGTCTTATCAAAGTATGCCCTTGTCTTATTACCTCTTCATCGGTTTGAGTGCTTAAATTGGGATTACTGACTATTCCAGTAATCTTTAAGCGAGATGAATTTTCGATTTCCTGAGCCATTTGCATAATTTGAGATAAATTTTGAGTGAAGGGTCGATAAGAATTCACCACAAGTAGCATTTCATAATCTAACTCTTTAATAAAGTGTTCGAAATTACCTAAAACAACACTTCCTATGTCATCTCCGCCTACGTCAAGAATCAGATGATAATTTGAATTCTGGATTAAACCTTTTATTTCTGGGGAAATTAGGGGTAAATCAGCATAAGCCATCTTTCCTTCAGGAGCAATTATTTTTATGCCTTTAAGATTTAAGGTACCTCTCACTTCTCGAGTTCTAAAATAAGGGTTGACAATATCCAGATCTACAATTGCCACCTGGTTATAATCTTTTCGACAATATATCGAATAATTAATAGCAATCTCTGTTTTTCCGCTTCCAAAACTTCCCACAAATATCATTATCCTTTTATTTAATATTTTATTCAATATATTTTTTCCACCTCTTCCTCCCTTAAAACCCTTAAAGTGCCTTCACATAAAGCTAGCATCTCTTCTTCTCCAGGATATACCATCACTAAAGATAGAAAGCTTATTCTGTCTCTTACCAAATTTACAAATTCACTGGCATAAGCTATCCCCCCAGTCAGGATAATCGCATCTATTTGACCTTTTAATACTGTAGCCCCTGCTCCAATCTCTTTAGCTACTTGATAAGCCATTGCTTCTAAGATTAGCTCTGCTTTTTTGTCACCTTGCTCAATCCTCTTTATCACTTCTCTAACATCATTAGTATTTAAATAAGCCACTAATCCGCCTTTGCCTTTTATTTTCTTCATAATTTCATCCTTAGTAAATTTTCCAGAAAAACAAAGTTCTACCAGAGCACCAACAGGAACTCCACCACTCCTTTCGGGAGTAAAAGGACCCTCTCCATTAAGCGCATTATTAACATCAATGACTTTTCCATTGCAATGCACTCCTACTGAAATTCCTCCACCCAGGTGAGCTACAATAAACTTTGCTTGCTCATATTTTTTTCCTAAATCTAATGCAGCTTTTCGGGCTACTGCTTTCTGGTTTAAAGCATGAAGTATACTGATTCGGGGAATCTCTGGCATTCCAGAAATTCTGGCAACAGGCTTCATCTCGTCAATTACTACTGGATCGACTATATAAGCAGGAATAGATAACTTCTCGGCAATTCCATATGCAAGTATCCCTCCTAAATTTGAGGCATGTTCACCACTTACCCCCTTCCGCAGATCTTCCAACATCTTTTCATTAACCCGATAAGTACCACTGGGAATAGGTTTTAATAATCCCCCTCTTCCTACTATCGCATCGAGAGTATAAAGATTAATTCCTTTTTCTTTTAAAAAATCTAAAATAATATCTTTCCGAAACTGATATTGATCGATAATCTTATGAAAAACAGATAATTCTTCACTGCTATGTTCAATTTTCTTTTCGAAGAATAACTCCTCATTAGAAAATAATGCTACTTTTGTAGAAGTAGAACCTGGATTTATTACTAATATTTTATAATCTTTAGCCATCAAGATGTCACCTCTCTTAGTTCGACTAATTTTGTTTTATCTTATTTTAGCCATCTCGCTCATTAGTACTCCTAAAGCAATAGAATATAATTTTGACTGGGCAGAATCCGCTCGAGAAGTCAAAACTACTGGAGCTTTTGCGCCTAAAAGTAATCCTGCTGGTATTGCTTTAGCCAGATAAACCAAACCCTTGGCAAATATGTTTCCTGACTCAATATTTGGTACTAAAACAATATCTACCTCTCCAGAAACTGGGCTTTCAATTCCTTTGTGTAGAGCAGATACTTTAGAAATAGCATTATCAAAAGCCAATGGTCCGTCTACTATACCACCAACAATTTGACCTCGCTCACTCATTTTAGCCAAACAGGCAGCATCAATGGTAGCTGGCATATCAGGATTCACTAATTCTAATGCCCCGAGAACCGCCACCTTAGGTTTCTCAACTCCCAATGATTGAGCAAAATGTATTGCATTTTGAATGATCTGTGCTTTTTGGTTTAAATCTGGACTAATGTTCATAGCGCCATCAGTCATAGTAAGTAAACGATCATAATTTTTAATTTCCAGGGTATAAACATGACTAAGTAATCTATCAGTTCTTAACCCAATCTCTTTATCTAAAACAGCTTTTAAAAGTCTTGCCGTGCCCATTATTCCTTTCATTAATATAGAAGCTTTTTTATTTCTAATTAACTCTACAGCATATTTAGCAGTTTCCGTTTTATCTGGTTTGTCGATTATCTCATAGTTGGAAGGATCAATTCCTATTTCCTTGGCTATCCGAATAATTTCTTTCTTATCACCGACCAAAATTGAATCAGTTAATCCTTCTAATCGAGCAGCTTCAACTGCCCGTAAAACATCTTCTGCTTGAGCAGCAGCTACTGACATTTTTTTTGGACCATAATCTTTGGCTTTTTCTAATACTTCCTTAAATGTTTTTAACATTTTTACCATCACCTCATTATTAAAAATTCTCCAATTCTCCAATTGAATTCAATTCTATATTAATTATTAACGAGATTGCCACGCTCCCTTCGGTGGCTTGCAGTGACAAAATCGTATGTTAGTAGTAGAAATATAGGAGAATGCGTCCTATGCGATACGCAATACTCGATACGAGATACGAATTTGCATTCTGAGCTCTTACTTCTTAATTCTCTTTTTGATTACTTTACCTAATCTTTTAATTCCTTCCTCAATATCTTTCTCACTGGGATAGCAGAAGGAAAGTCGCATAGTATTTTTCCCTTTATCGTTGGCAAAAAATGGAGCACCACTTACATAAGCGACCTCTTCTTTAATTGCCTCCAAAAACATTTCATCAGCATCTATATACTCGGGTAAAGTAGCAAAAACAAAAAAACCTCCCTCAGGTTTTGTCCAGATAACTTCAGCAGGAAAATATCTATCTAATGCATTTAACATTACATTTCTCTTTTTTCTATAAATTTCAATATTCGATTCTATATTTTTATCTATATCATAGTTAGTACAATATTCATAAGCAATTAACTGATTAAAAATAGTAGTGCACAAATCTGTTGCTTGTTTCATAATTACTATTTTTCCAACAATTTCTTTATTCCCTAAAATCCAGGCTAACCTTAAACCTGGACATAATATCTTGGAAAAAGTCCCCAGACTGATTACATAACCCTCTTTATCTAAAGAATAAATAGAAGGAAGTGGTTCTCCTTCAAATCTAAGTTTATCATAAGGATTATCTTCTAAAATAAGTACATTAAATTCCCGGGCAATTTCCAGAATTTCTTTTCGTCTTAATATAGACATAGTTACTCCTGCGGGATTTTGGAAAGTAGAAACAGTATAGATGAATTTAACTCTTTTTCCTTCTTTTTTAAGTTGAGTTAGGGTCTCTCTTAAAGAATCCATTCGCATACCTTCATCATCCATCGGAATACCTACCATCTCTCCTCCATAACTACGGAAAGCATTTAAGGCTGCTAAATAACTCGGTAATTCAACTATTACTATATCTCCAGGATCTAATAGGACTTTGCTTACCAGATCTAATCCCTGCTGAGAACCAGAAGTAATCACAATATTATCCAGTCCTGCTTTTTTATTATCTTTATCTATCCAATTCAATATGAATTCTCTTAATTCCGTTAAACCTTCTGTACTGCTATATTGTAAGGCAAGCGCACTTTTCTTGCTCAATATTTGTTTGGCTACTTCATTTATTTCTTCAGCGGGAAAAGTAGCGGGATCTGGCATACCACCAGCTAAAGAGATGACATTTGAACTTTGAATTATCTTTAAGATTTCTCTTATAGATGATGCTTTCATTCTTGATGCTAAAACAGAATAAAATTCTTCACTAATTAATGACATTTTTCCACTCCTTTATAATTTTTATAATAAATATATTTTTTATTTGTAATCATAGGCCTTTTCTTCTCCTCTTAATACTCTAAGTGCTCCTGAGGCAAGGGCTTTCATTTCATCACTTCCCGGATATACAGTGATAGGGGCAATAAAATCAACTCTTTCCTTTATCCAATCTACAAATGTTTTACCCAGTGCTCCTTTATCCCTTGCTCCATTTCCGGTAATAACGATAGCGTCAACTTTCCCCTTTAACACTGCTGCCATAGCTGCTATCTCTTTTGATATCTGATAGGCCATCGCTTTATATATCAGCTTGGCCTTTTTGTCTCCCTTGCTAATTCTATCTTCAACTTCCATGGTATTGTTGGTTCCTAAATAAGCTACCAATCCACCTCGTCCTATAATCTTTTTTAACATTTCTGGCAAGCTGTATTTTCCAGAGTAACATAGTTTGGTTAATTCTATAATTGGCACACCTCCGCTCCGTTCAGGAGAAAATGGACCTTCTGCACTCGCATTATTAACATCTATCATTCTTCCCTTACGATGAGCACTTACTGAAATTCCTCCCCCTAAATGAATAATTATTAGATTAAGTTCTTGATAAGGTTTTCCTAAGTCCTGAGCTATTCTTCTGGCAGCTGCCTTCATACTTAAAACATGGCATAAACTTTCTCTCTCAATTTCAGGTATCCCAGAAATTCGAGCTATAGGTTCAAGTTCATCAACTGCGACCGGATCGACAATAAAAGAAGGAACTCTTACTTTTTTAGCCAGATCATAGGCAATAATTGCACCCAGGTTGGAGGCATGTTCTACTCGTGGTCTTTCTTTTAAATCTTTCAGCATCAATTCATTAATTCTATATACTCCACTTTTAACTGGTTTTAATATTCCCCCTCTGCCTACTATGGCATCTAAAGAACTAATGTGAATATTCTTTTTCTTTAAAAAATTAATAATTATTTCTTCTCTTAACTTATGCTGGTCTACAATTCTCTTATACTTTGCTAATTCTGCTGAACTATGTCTTATTGTCTCTTTTTCTAATAGTTTTTCATCTTCAAAAAGTGCAATGGTAGTAGAAGTAGAACCAGGATTTATAACCAATATTTTTAATTTTTTATTCATATACAATCCTCCAATATATTTATAAGCAATTTTTATTCCAATTCTTCAAGCAACCTTAATAAAATAAAAAATAGCTTTTACTAATTGGTAAAAAGCTATTTTTGAAAAAATTATATGTTTTTATTCTTATTTTCCTTTGCATTTTCTTGCATATTATTGCACTTTTAGCAACATTTTATCAATAATTACTTGGGAAGTAATTTCAAAGGGTAAAAACTGTGAATTTGTATTTCACACTTAATGCTAACGACTATTCACCAGCGACTAGTGGCTAATTTAATTTCCTAATCAGCTAATTGTTGAATTAACTAGTCTTAATCTTTTTCTTTACCTTAATTGGTCAATTGGTGAATTGGTGAATTATCTTTCATTTATAATCATATATCTTTTTAATATCATATTTTTTAATTTTATAATAAAAACTCCTGAGACTGATTCCTAATTTCTTTGCAGCCTTTAAATTATCACCGTTTGAGGCCTTCAAAGCATTTATTAGAGCTGCCCTTTCCGCATTATATTTTATCTCTTTAAGATTTTTTTTATCCCAATCAAAATTTACCAGATGATTGGATTCATAATCATTGATGGTCTTCCCCTCAATTCCTGCTTTTTCATTTAACTCCACCAGGGGAGGAATATGTTTGGGTGAAATTAATTCTTCACTTAATTTCATATTTATTATTGCCCTTTCAATAACATTTTCTAATTCTCTAACATTTCCGGGCCAGTAATAATCTAATAGAAGATCAAGGGCTTTCGGTAAAATCCCTCTTACATTTCTTCCAAAATCTTGATTATATTTTCTAATTAAATTATTTACTAAAAGAGGTATATCCTCTTTCCTTTCTCTTAATGGGGGGATATAAATAGGAATAACATATAACCGATAATAAAGGTCGTCTCTGAATCTCCCTTCCTTTACTGCATTTTTCAAATCTATATTAGTAGCAGAGATTACCCTTACATTTACATTGATAGGGGTTCTTCCTCCCACTTTTACGATTTCCTTTTCTTGAAGAACTCTCAATAGCTTTGCCTGTAAATTAAGGCTCATTACTCCAATTTCATCTAAAAATATAGTTCCCTTGTCAGCTTCTTCGAACAACCCCTTCTTACCAGCCTTTTTGGCACCAGTAAATGAACCTCCCTCATACCCAAAAAGTTCACTCTCTAACAAAGTATCAACCAGGGCAGAACAATTAACCCGAACAAATTGTTTATTCCTTCTTTTACTCGCATGATGTATGGCATGAGCAAAAAGCTCTTTTCCGGTCCCACTTTCTCCTTGAAGTAAAACTGTGGCGGGAGTTTCAGCAGCTTTTCTGGCTTGCTCTTTGGCAATAATCATAGCCCTACTTTTCCCTACAATATCTTCAAAGGTATATTTTGATTCTAAATGTCTGACTCTCTGTTTAACTCGATTTAACTCCTCCGTTAAATACTCTATTTCAGAAACATCATGGATTACTGCTACACTTCCCTTCAGAACTCCATCTACAATGACTGGTGCTACATTTACAATTACCTCTTTACGATTAGGCCCAACTCGCATCCTCACTCCATGAACTGGTTTTCTGGTTCTTAATACTTTTAAATGCATACTTTCATTCCCATCAGCAATATCAATAGTGGGTGGTTTTCCTAATACATCTTCTTCAGTTAAACCGGTTAGCCGAGTATAGGCAGGGTTAATGATAGTATGTAAACCTTTTTCATCTACTACCGAAATAGCATCATCAGTAGAACGAATTATTGCCTTTAAAGTACTCTGAATCTCTTTTTGTGTGGCAATTTCTTTCAACCATTTATTTTTATTTGTATTAATCTTCTCTTTCATAAATATACAACCTTATACCAATTTTCCAATTGACCGATTTAATTGATTACCAAGTCAAACAGTTAACCATATAAACAATTAACTCTCTTATTATCTACTATCATACTATCTTTACATCTCACTTATTACTTATTACTCATCACTCATTACTCATTACTCATCACTCATCACTCATCACTGCATCATCTCTCTAACATCTTCTGGGCATGCTGAATAGTAATCTCACTCATCTGATTTCCATCTAACATCCGGGCAATCTCTTTAACCCTATCTTCTCCCTTTATTTCTTCTACCCTTATCTCTGTTTTATTTTCTACAACATATTTTTCTATATAAAAATGTTTTCTGGCTCTACAGGCTATCTGAGGTAAGTGAGTTACACAGATTATCTGTCTCTTTTTGGAAATATTTCTTAATTTTTGAGCAATCACCTCTCCCAATCTTGCCCCTACCCCGCTATCAATCTCATCAAAAATTAAGGTGGGGACCTCGTCAACCTCAGAGAGTATTGATTTTAAGGCTAACATAACTCTGGAAACTTCACCACCTGATACTATTCGTGCCAATGGTCGCAAGCTCTCTCCCACATTGGGAGATATCATAAACTCAATATCGTCTATCCCCTTAGGTCCAACTTTATACCTTTTATTATTTATCTTTATACCTTCATCATCTTGATAATGGTTAATAGAGACTTTAAACTGGCATCTTTTCATATTTAAATCTTCTAATTCTCTAACTACCATCTCCTCTAAATTTTTAGCTATCTTTCTCCTCTCCAAACTCAAATTATGAGAAATATCTGATATCTTATTTTCCAGAGAATTTATTTCTACTCTTAAACTTTCTATCTCATCTTCACTATAATCAATAGCCTTTAATTCCTGGTATATTTTTTGGCGACACTTCAGGATTTCATCTATGGTGGAACCATATTTACTCTTTAAATTGTTGATCAGGTTTAATCTCTCCTCGACTTCTTTTAATCTCTGAGTATCTAATTCTATTTTATCTTTGTACTTCTCAATCTCATTAACCAAATCTTCAAGCTGGTATACTATTTCTTTTAAAGTCTCTTTCATTTTTTCAATCCGTCGGTCCAGAGAGGCAATTTCTCCCATATTTTTAGATACTTCATTTAAAGAATCTCTTATTGAGGGATGCTCAACCCCGCCTTCATAAAGGATAAAGTTAGCTTTTTCCATAGTCTCAACTATCTTTTCTGCATTCCTTAAGACCATTTCTTCCTCTTCCAAAATTTTATCCTCGTCTTTAGTTAAAGATGCTTTATCTATTTCCTCTAACTGAAATTTTAAAAAATCTATACGTTTTAAATTTTCTTCCCTATCTTCTATTATTTGCGTTAATCTTTTTTTCTTCTCTCGCCATAATCGATAAGCATTAAATAACTCTTTTCTATATCTAGTGATTTTATCGCCGCCTAAATTATCTATTAAATCTATATGTTTAGAAATATCTAAAAGCGATTGATGATTATGTTGACCGTGTAAATCAACCAAGAAATTTCCTATATCCTGAAGCAAAGATAAATTTACCAATCTCTGATTGATCCAGCATTTATTCCGACCTTTTCTATTAACTTCTCTCCTGATTAACAAGGCCCCTTCCTTATCAACAATTTCTAAATCAGGATTTAGATTATTTATTGCCATCTTTTCAACGGGCGATAATAAGAATAATCCTTCTACTACCAAACTATCTTCTCCCGACCTGATTAGATCAATAGAAGTATGACCACCTAAAATTAGATCTATTGCTTCAATAATAATAGATTTTCCTGCTCCAGTCTCTCCAGTCACGACGTTTAATCCCTCATCAAATTCTATATTCAATTCTTTTATTAGAGCAATATTTTTTAAATTTAGTTGAAATAACATTTACCTTTTAATCCACCTCATCTTCTTTTAGGTCATCAACGCCTTTGCTTTTACCAGGACTACCTCCCTGTTTTCACAGAGCCTGTCCTCCTGTTTATTCAAATACTTACCTGCCCACTCCACCTTAATTTTTCCCTCAAAATAGCATAAAAACTCTTTTCTTTAAAAGTAATCAATCGAGCTTTGTGATTTGATTTTTTTACTAACACTTCATCTTTTGTTTTTAAAGTAAAACCTTCCTGTCCATCTATTGTAACCATTACCTCTTCTTCACTCGATTCTAATATAATCTTCACTTTATCATTTTCACCTATAATTAAAGGTCGAGCAGATAGGGTATGTGGACAGATGGGAGTAAGTATCATAGAATTTATGTTGGGATTAACAAGGGGACCGCCAGCAGAAAGGGAATAAGCAGTAGAGCCAGTAGAAGTAGAAACAACCAATCCATCTGCTGAATAGGTAATAACATAATCATTGTTGACGTAAGTAGCCAGGCTGATAATTCGAGCAAATGCCCCTTTACCAATAACTACATCGTTCAAAGCAATTAATTTCTTAATCTCTTTATCTTTTCTTCTCACTGAACAATCTAACATCATTCTTTCATCAAGAAAATATTTTTCCTGATACAGTCTTTCTAATGATTTTTCCAGGTCTTCTATACCGATTTGAGTAAGAAAACCTAATCCCCCTAAATTTACTCCAAAAACTGGGATATCTGCAAAGGCAGCTAATCTTGCTGCTTTAAGAAGAGTGCCATCTCCCCCCAAAGATATTACCATATTTACCTTATTAAGGAATTTTTCGGTAGGACAATTTAAATCTTTTCTACCTATAGGTTCCCCACCTTTACCCTCAATATATACTCTTATGCTTTTAGGACGTAACCAATCAATTATTCGGCAAGCTGTTTCTCGAGCTTTCTCTTTTTCGTAATTTACTACTAATCCTACACTGTTTAATTTCATCTCCATCCTCCCCGAAGTAAATAATATAAAACCAAGGTAAAAATTATCCCCGCTATAAAGTAAATTATTCTGATCATCCATTGGCGAGGGGTGCTTCCGAACTGAAACTTTATTTCAGAAATACTCTTATTTTTCATATTTAGTAAAAGGATACCACTTGGTTGATAGGCAAGATAATATTCTAACATCTGCCTTCGAGTTTCCCGATTAGTAATATAGGGGATCTTCTCACCACTTTTAACTTCCACCACATAAACTTTCCCCCTTTTTCTTGCCAGGTAATCTATTCGTACCAAATAGCGATGAATCTTATTCCCAATGGTTATAAGGAGTGGTTTACTTTTTTGAATATCTATGATGGTATAACCATTTCTTCTCAATATTTTTTCTGCTTCTTTTTCTGCCTGTCTGCTTTTAGTAAATCTTTGCCTTAATTTCTTACCCCTTACCCAATTACTTATCTTGATAAACGAAAATAGAAAGATTATTCCTCCACCAATAATTAAAACTAAAATTAAAATTCCATTTTTACCTATATCCAAAAATCTCACTCCAATAATCTCTTACTTCTACTATTTAAATTTCGCATTCACTCCTTCGCTATTAAATTAGTATTTATTTTATACAGTCACTTAGAAAGTTCTTGGTGAGCTTGTTCTACTATCTCTTTGATTAAGGGGGAGAAATCATCTATTTTCTTTTTTATGATATTTTTAGTCAAATAGATAAGATATTCTATATTACCAGAAGCCCCTTTTAAGGGAGAAAAGGTCAATCCCTGAATATTGAAACCTAATTTTTGGGCATTATTACCTACTCTTCTTATTACCATTTGATGAACTTCCGCCTTTTTTACTAATCCACCCTTTTGAATAAATTCTCGACCTGCTTCAAATTGAGGTTTAATTAGGGCTACAACCTCCCCTTCCTCTTTAAGTAAATTATACACTGCTGGTAAAACTTTATCCAATGATATAAAAGAGACATCTATAGTAGCCAATTCAAATAGACTATCAAATTTATCGGGAGTAAGATATCTTATGTTAGTGCGATCCATCAATACTACTCTTTGATCTTTTTGCAGTTTCCAGGCCAACTGTCCATAACCCACATCTATACAATAGACCTTTTCAGCTCCAAACTTTAACAAGCAATCGGTGAAACCCCCGGTTGAGGCACCCACATCGATTGCTTTCTTGCCTTTAACAGAAATATTAAATGTCTTTATAGCTTTTTCTAATTTTTCTCCGCCCCTGCTTACATAAACAGTCGCTTTTTTAAATAATGATATACTACTATCAACCCTGACTTTTTGCCCAACTTTATCGATTCTTTCTCCTTCTACCAACACTTCTCCAGCCATTATTGCTCTCTTGGCTTTTTCCCTGGTAGAAAAAAATCCACTTTTTACAAGCAGTAAATCTAACCGCTCTTTCTCTATCTTTTTCAATCGATTCATCTATCGCAAACCTGTGCCTTCACCATATTATTGCTTAATTTCTCCTGTGGGCCCGATGCATCGTGCCTCTATCCCCTACCTTACCGTTTTGTCTACTTTTTGGGTTTCAATCATTTATTTAAAAATTTAAATAATAATATAAAAGATAAGCCATCATAATACCTATCATAGCACCTACAATGACTTCAAAAGGAGTATGGCCAATCAATTCTTTTAAATGCTTATCTCTGATCTTTCTCTCTTCAAAGAATTCCAGGATTATTTTATTTAATACCTTAGCCTGTTCTCCAGTCTCCCTTCTTACTCCAGCAGCATCAGCCATAATAATAAAAGCCATAACTATGGCTAAAGCAAATAAAGGAGAATTCCATCCTTCACTCAAGCCAATGGTTACAGCCACACACATTGAAAGGGCAGAATGAGTACTTGGCATTCCTCCTGCCCCAATAAATCTTCTGACATCCCATTTTTTTTCTGTAAAAAAAAATACAAATAACTTCAAAATCTGATTCAGGATATAAGTTATAAGAGCGATTATTATAATTTGATTTTTAAATATTTCAGAGAAATCGGTGATATGAATCATTATTTCCTCCAGCTTTAATGCAAAAAGATTTTGTGCAAATTTTATGGTTTAATCCAATCTTCATCTCTGAGGAGAGGCTTACTAATATCAATATGACCTACTAAACTCTCTCTCTCGTTTCCGGCAATCAATATTTGAACACCTTTAATAGGAGGGATTTCGGTTAAAGTGTTAACTATAGAATAGACAGTCATTAATTCAGCGCTACTGCCTCCAGGATGATTTTTAGATACTTCCTCTGATAGGTCAACATAGGCAATATCATCAGCTATATAAAGTTCATTAAGTTGAGTACCTTTAGGAATAGTTGGATAAAGATTGGAATTTTCCGGACCATTTATAATCTCAAGAACAACTTGTTTAGCTAAAGAAAGAGACACAGGAATTTTTCTTTTTTCAGGCACCAGATACATTGCCTGATAATCGGAAAAATAAAGGTTAACTTCTACCATCTCTTCCATCGGAACAGGTTTAATTTCCTCTTTCTCTTCTTCATAAGGGATTTCCCTGGTAACAACAGGCTTTTCTTTATACCTTTCCCAAACAGGCATAATTAATTTATTGAATATTAAATAACTAAAAATTATCAGTGCTATTATTACTAACAATGTAAAGATAATTTTCAAGTGATTTTTTTTCTTCTTTGACTTTCTATTTTTTGCCATAGTAATTCACCTATATCTCATTAGGAGTATTTTCTATATAATATTTTATGGCTTCAAACAAGGCTTGAGCTGCATTTTTCCTAAAACCACTATCTCTTAATAATTTTTCCTCTTTAGGATTAGAAATAAAAGCAACCTCCACAATAACTGCAACCATATTTACTCCTTTTAATACTACAAAAGGAGCTTGTTTTACTCCCCTATCGTCCAATTTAAGGTATTTTACTAATTTTTTCTGCACAACATCCGCAAAATTCAGGCTATATTGAATATTGGCACTTTCCTCCAGGTCAGCAATTATCTTGGCTAAATCTGTATCTAACTCTGGGTGAGCTCTGCTTGCCCTATTTTCTCTATCTGCAACATCTTTAGCTGAAGCACCTATATATTTGGAACTTAGTACAAAGGTCTCTATTCCCCCCGCGCTAGGACGATGATTTAAAACCGAATTAGTGTGTAAACTCACAAATATAAAACCATTTTTCTGGTTAGCAAAATTTACTCTATCTTCTAAATAAATAAACTCATCTTTATCTCTGGTTAAATAGGTGGAAATACCTGCCCCTCTTAATAGTTTTTCTAAATAAAGAGCAATGTCCAAAACAACTTCTTTTTCTTTTAAACCAGTTGGTCCAATTGCCCCTGGATCACTCCCACCGTGTCCGGGATCGATAATCACCACCCTCTTTTTAGTCATTTCAGGTTCAATAGTAGGTTTTTCTTCGGACTTTGTGGGGAGAGCTTCAGAAATAGCCTTCTCTTTTTCTTCAGGCCTAAATACATCAATTACAATTCTATCAGGGTCAGTAAGACTGAAAAAGTCATATTTGAACTCTTGATAAAGGTCAAATACTACTCTAACTATCTCTGGATTATACTGGGCAGTTCTTACAGTCTTTACTACACCATCATTTATTTCTATCTGTTTTAACGCATCTTCCAACTTTACAATAGAGCCAATTATATCAATAAAGATTCTATCAGGATTAGTTAATAAATTTGCTTTAAATTCGGTCTTTTCAGATAAATCAATAACTATTCTAGTCTTATCAGGATGAGAATAACTTCTAATTTTCAGTAAATAAGGTCTTATGGTATTGATTGATAAAGTCTTAGTCTGGTTATCCCACTTAGTTTCTACCTGAGCAATAATTTTAATTACTTCTAAAGGGATCATTACCCGGTTATCTATAATCCGTACAGGCATTTCCAGAGAAACTATTTCCCCATCTATGTCTAAGGAAGGGTCGTCGATTACTAAACTAACAGTGTGATTATCGATATATATATTTAATAATTTTAAGGCGGGAAACCAGGTTATTCTCCCCCCCAATGCCTCTACTATGTTACGAGCTGGAATAAATATCCGACCATCTTCAATAATTGAAGAAACAACTGTTTCGAGAGGTTTTTGGTCTAACAATATGTTTATCTCTGAAGATTGAGTGAAGACTGAAGAAAGAGGAAATAAAACAATTATTCCGACCACTATCAGCAATACGAAGATTATTTTTTTCATCTAACTTAGTTTATTCCTCCTGGACTAAATATCTCAAGGCCAAAACTTTTAAAATAGCCGCTAAAGGCACAGCCACTAATATACCTAATACCCCCAATAACTGGCCACAGATTAAAATAAATAAAATTACCGTTAAAGGATGTAAACCTAATTCTCTACCCAGGATATTAGGATTAAGAAGTATCGCTTCAATTTGATTAACTATTACAAACAATATCACAATTATTAATAACACCCACCAGGAACTACCCAGAGCAAAAATTAGAGCCAAAACGAGCCCCACTATAGGACCTAAATAGGGGATAAAATTAAATATCCCACTGGTTATCCCGATAATTAAAGCAAATTTCAAATTTAAGAGGTACAAACCTATACCAATTAGAGCTCCTACAATAAAACAGACTATTATTCTACCGCGTATAAACCCACTAACAATACGGTCTATCTCTTCCAGTATTTCTTTAAACTCTTTTTTCTTATCTTTGGACACAAAAATATATAAATTTTCTTTAAATATATTCATATCTCTCAACATATAAAATAAAATTAAAGGAACAATTACTATACCAAAGGTAATACTGGAAATTATATTGGACAAATAAATTATAATGGTTCGGGAAAAATTTAATATATCTTTTTGGAGTTCAGATAAATTTTCTTTAAGTAAGGTTTCTACGTCCTCGGGGTTTATAAATTTAGAAAGTTGAGGTTCTAAGGATAAAATTAGATTTTGAAATTTATCAATAAAATTAGGAATTTCTTTATATAAAATATTAAGTTGATTAATTACGCTGGGAATAAGGAAAAATATAGTTAGAACTAACATAGCAATTATTATCCCGATTATAATAATAACAGTCAATACCTTTGGAACTTTTTTATTAATGAGATATTTATAAAGAGGATCAAAAAAATAAGCCAACATCAAAGCAATACTAAAATATATAAATAACCATTTAAGTTTACTTAATACATAAAATAGAATCACCAGGCCAATAGAGATATTAATAATAAAATTTAATTTCTTGTCTTTTACAAATTCCATAAATAATTTTTCACCTAAAACAACTTTTTACTTATTTATTTATTTATTTATAACAGATTAACCCAGATTATTCAATTTTTTTCTATCTAATATCAGTTACAAGATTTTCAGGGGAGTAAACTCCCTTGAAACTCCTCTGCCATTTGTTATTTTTTTCAGTTTTATATATTACTTTCCCTGACAATGATAATCTCATTAGAATCCATTCATTATTTAAAAATAATTTACCTTTTAGCATCGGAACTCCTTTAAAATTCCGATGCTCTTAAATATATACTTTATAATATATACTACACAAACTTCTTATTATCCTTCTTTTTAGTTTAATAATCAAAAAATCCGAAAATCTATTTTTCGGATTTTTTGATTAAATATTAATTAATTAAAATTAGTGAATTTTGAATATTTATTTTTTATCCCCTATACCTTGTATTTTTTTCTTTTCCTTACGCCTTACAAACTGGTTAAAATCTATTCTTTATTCAAACTTATACCCATGAAAATGGGTAAAAATTTATTTAATAGTATCGGAATTTTTGAAATTCCGATACTATTATAAATAACGAATATCCAATTAGAATTTCTGATTTTTGTTGGCTTTCCGGATTTTATCCCAGGTGTCCCGTAAAGATACAATGCGGTTAAATATTAATTTATCTGACGTTGAATCAGGATCCACACAAAAGTAACCTTTTCGCATAAACTGGTATCTACTTCCAGGTGCAGCTCCAGCCAAACTAGGTTCTACCAGGCAATTAGTTAATACCTCCAGAGAGTTTGGGTTAAGCTGATTTATAAAATCTTTCCCTTCCCCCTGTTCTTCCGCTACCTCATTCTGGTCCAGCAGAAGATAGTCGTATAAACGCACCTCCGCTTCTAAAGCATGGGCTGCAGAAACCCAGTGTAGAGTTCCTTTTACTTTACGTTTGGCACCCGGTTTACCGCTTTTGCTTTCTGGGTCGTATGTACAGTGAACTTCTTTGATCTCTCCTGTTTTTTCATCTTTAATAAATCCTTCACATTTAATAATATAGGCATTTTTTAATCTGACCTCATTACCTGGAGCCAGACGGAAATATTTTTTGGGCGGGCTTTCGCAAAAGTCGTCCTGTTCGATATAAAGAATTCGGGAAAAAGGTATCTTACGTGTTCCGGCAGCAGAGTCTTCAGGGTTATTTTCCGATTCCATCTCTTCCACTATATCCTCAGGATAATTAACAATAACCAACTTTAAAGGATGCAGTACCCCCATAACCCGAGGTGCTCGCAGGTTTAAGTCCTCACGGATACAATGTTCCAGAAAACGGATATCTACTACGCTATTACTCTTGGACACACCGATTCTATCACAAAAATTTCGAATAGCCTCCGGTGTGTAACCCCTACGCCGCAGACCCGATATGGTCGGTAAACGAGGATCATCCCAACCGGACACATATCCTTCTTCCACCAACTTGCGAAGCTTCCGTTTACTCATCACTGTATTAGTTAAGTTAAGACGGGCAAACTCGATCTGCTGAGGTGGATCTGGTAAATTTAAAGTGTTGAGAACCCATTCATACAAGGGACGATGGTCTTCAAACTCCAGGGTGCAGATGGAATGGGTAATTCCTTCGAAATAATCTTCAAGAGGATGGGCATAGTCATACATAGGATAAATACACCATTTATCTCCTGTCCGGGGATGAGTGGCTCTTAAAATACGATAGAGAACAGGATCTCTCATGTTCAGATTAGGTGAAGACATATCAATTTTAGCCCGTAATACCCGCGAACCGTCAGGAAATTCACCATTCTGCATACGACGAAATAAATCCAGATTTTCTTCCACAGAACGGTTGCGATATGGGCTTTCTTTTCCTGGTTCCTTAAAACTTCCGCGGTACTCTTTAATTTCTTCAGGGCTCAGGTCACACACATAAGCTTTACCCAATTTAATTAGACTAATGGCATACTCATACATTTTTTCAAAATAATCAGAGGCATAAAAAAGCCTATCACCCCAATTAAATCCTAACCACCGAACATCGTTAATTATAGAATCAATATATTCCATATCTTCTTTACTGGGATTTGTATCATCAAAGCGAAGATTGCATAGACCTCCATTTTTTGCAGCCAAACCAAAATTCAAGCAGATAGACTTGGCATGACCGATGTGCAGATATCCATTAGGTTCTGGGGGAAACCGGAGATGAACCCTACCATTATATTTATTTGCCTTTTTGTCATTATCAATGATCTCCTGTATAAAATTAACGCTTGTTTTAGAACCTATTGAATCCATAAACTGTCCCCCTTGCTTTATTTTAGAACACCGGATTTTAAAAATTCTGATGCTTTAAATTACAACTTTTTGGTCATAATTATATTGCCTGGGCACAATGAATTGCGCCCTTACAAAAAACCCTTTAGCAAAAGCCAAAGGGCTATTATTAACCTATAAAATGGTGGAGGCGGCGAGATTCGAACTCGCGTCCAAAGATATTTCGGTAAAAACCGCTACGAGTGTAGTCTATGATTTTGTTCTCGCTCTTTTTACCTCCCATAGACAGGATGTAAATTGAGCCAGCCCTTAACTTTCTCTTTTTCAGGTCAGGGCAATCCTGAAAAAGATAGTCTACTTTATGTTACACCCGTAAAAGTCTCGTAGACGAAAGACTTTTATGGATGTGCAACCTGATTAGGCTGCGAGTGCTAATTCTCTATTATTAGCGTTTATTGTTTTTCCATGGTTTTACGAGGACATGGCACCTCGACTCGCTGTTTTTACCTCTCCTATCTCTGTCGAAACCTATCGCCCCCATTTTTTATTCTTTATTTCTTTTTCCACTTCTCGTTGGGCATCCTTTTCAGCTAATGCCCTGCGTTTGTCATACAATTTTTTTCCTTTGGCTAAAGCTAATTCAATCTTAGCATAACCTCTTTTAAAATAAATTCGTAAAGGTACCAAGGTCAAGCCTTTCTCCTGAACTTGCCCTTTTAAGCGGTAAATTTCCCGCTTATGAAGGAGCAATTTACGTTTCCTCTTGGGGTTCACATTAAATATATTCCCAAAGGCATAGGGAGAAATATGCATATTCATCAAGTAAAGTTCGTTATTTTCAAATTGAGCAAAACTTTCCCGCAGGCTAACCTTGCCTTCCCTTAAAGATTTTACTTCTGTTCCTTTTAGAGCCAGCCCAGCTTCATAAGTGTCCAATATACTATAATCATGATATGCTTTTCTATTTACAGCTACATTTTTTACTTCATCTTTATTGGTAGAACTCATAATTTTTCCTCATTTTCCTTTTGAATTATAACATAAATGAGGAAAATTCTCAATGACTTCTCTTAATCTCCTGGCTTTTTGAAATTCTTCTCTTAGGCCTTCGGGGTCATTAATTAATCTATCTTCTATCAAATTAAGATATTCTTTGAATTTTTGAATTATCTCCAGAATGGTCTCTTTATTGGTATCACAGATATCTTCCCAAATTTTACAAGGGCTTTGGGCAATTCGAGTCATATCTTTAAACCCCCCTCCAACGGCTCTAAGATAATTATTATTATTTTCTTCTTGAACCAATCTACCCACCACATTGATTAAGGATATAGCTATAATTTGGGGTAAATGACTTATTGTACCAACAACTCTGTCATGTTCTAAGGGATCTAATATCAGTATGTTTGCATTTATTATCTTAATCAATGAGAATATTTTTTCTATGGCCATTAAATTACTTTTCTTAGTAGGAGTTAAGATATAAGTCTTTTCCTGGAAGAGATGGGAATCTGCTGAATCTATGCCATATTTTTCTGAACCAGCCATAGGATGTCCGCCAATAAAATGAATATCTGACGATAATACCTGATTAGCTGTTTCAACAATCTTGACCTTGGTGCTCCCGGTATCAGTAATCAGGCACCCTTTCTTAAGAAAAGGACTAATTTTAGGTAATAAATCTAAAATTGTTTTTACTGGAGTAGCCATAATTACTATATCTGCTTCTTTTACCCCTTCTTTGAAGTTAACTGTCCCTTCATCAATTGCCCCCCGGACAATGGCTTTTTCTATTACTTCTTTTTTATCTACGCCTACAATTTTAAATTTTGGTCTATCTTTTCTTAGTGCCAAACCGAGGGATCCACCGATTAGTCCCACACCAATAATAGTTATTTTTTTAAAGTCGCTTTCTTCATCCATTTTGTTTTTCTCCTTTTTTTAACAAATCTTGAAGAGCGTGGATAGCGAGAATATAACTATGATAGCCAAAACCGGCAATTTGTCCTGTACAAGCAGGAGCAGTTACTGATTTTCCCCGAAAATCCTCCCGTGAAAATATATTGGAAAGATGAACTTCAACTATTGGGATAGGACAATCTCTTAGAGCATCGGCAATAGCATAACTGTAGTGGGTATAAGCCGCTGGATTGATAATTAAGCCTTCAACTTGGGAAGAGAATTGCTGAATAAATTCTATAATCTCCCCCTCGAAATTGGATTGTTTTATGGTAAGTTCAATACCTACCTTCTCAGCAAATGATTTAAGCTTATGATTTATTTCTTCCAAAGTTATATTTCCATAAATCTTCTGCTCCCTTTTCCCTAGCATATTTAAATTCGGTCCATTAATTATTCCTATCTTTATCATAATTCTCCCTCCTTTTAAAATTCTTCTAAGGCTTTTATTACTTCCTCTTTGTTTATGTCATCAATTAAAATAACTTTCCCCGGGGCTCTTAGTAAGATAAATCTTATTTTCCCCTGAATATTTTTCTTGTCTAAGGTTAAAGTTTCCCATATTCGGTTATAATCTATATTTCTTACATATTTAAATACAGATTTAGATTCTTTTGATCTGGATGGTTGAGAAGAGTAAAGGATTGCCAGAATGTATTTAATCTGTTCTTCAAATTCATCTGAACATATTCCTCTATTCCGAGCTATTTTAGTTTCAATTAGCATACCTAAGGCTACTGCTTCTCCATGACTTAAATCTTGATATCCGGCTTCAACCTCCAGGGCATGACCAATACTATGTCCAAAATTTAGTATTTTACGTAATCCAGTCTCCCAGGGATCTTCTAAAACTACATCTACTTTAAATTTAACAGATTTTTTTATAAGTTCACATAAGATATCAATATCTCTATTTAATAATTGATAAATATTGCTTTCCAACCATTTAAAGAAATCGGGGGATTTGATTACTGCTATCTTTACGGCCTCTACTATTCCATTTTTTATATCCTTATCTGATAAAGTAGATAAAACCTCAGGGTCAATAAAAACTGCCTTCGGTTGATAAAAACTTCCAATTATATTTTTAGCTAAAGGATGATCAACTGCAACCTTACCCCCGATACTACTATCTATCTGAGCCAAAAGAGTAGTAGGAATATGCACTAGAGATAAACCTCTCATATAGGTAGCAGCGACAAACCCGGTTAAATCTCCTGTAACCCCCCCACCTAAGGCTATAAGCCCGGTAGACCGGTCTGCCTTTCTTTTCAATAATTCATCATATAAATAATTTGCGCTTGATATACATTTATATTTCTCCCCATCAGGAACTTCTATAAAATCGGTACTAAACTCACCTTTCTTCAGAGTAGATAATAACTTAGTTCCATATAAACTATTCACTAAGGGGTTGGTAATCACGATGACTCTTTTGTTCTTTATTATTTTAGATAAATATTCATCTAAATTACTCAAAATACCCTTTTCGATATAAATATTATATTCTTCATCTTTGGTAATTTTTATTTTTATCTCCTTCATCTATTTAGACCTTTACCTTTCAAAAGCTCTATTATTCTATCTACAACTTCCTCTATATTCAGATCAGAAGTATCAACCTTCAACTTAATATTATCGTATATCTTCTTTCTCTCCTTTAATAGTTTGTTAATGTTATCCAATACATTTTCTCCTCTTAAAAGGGGTCGATCATTCTTTCTTTTTACCCGATTATAGATAACTGTAGGGTCAGCATAAAGGCAAATTATCTCTCCTTTCTGACTCAGCATTTCAGCATTATCCGAAGAAAGTAATGTCCCTCCACCAGTTGCAATGACCAAATTTTCTTGTTGGGATAGTTCTTTTACTAATTTATTTTCTTGTTGTCGAAAATAATCTTCCCCATATCTAGTAAAAATATCTGCTATACTCATACCTTGATTTTCTTCTATAACCTTGTCCGTATCTACAAATTTCATTTTCAACTTTTGGGCTAATTGTTTAGCTACTACACTTTTGCCGGCTCCCATAAAGCCAGTAATGATAATATTCCTTCTCATATCTTTTGAAGCCTCTTCTTATAGTTTTCATAATTTTCCTTAATTTCCAGTAAAGAATCGCTACCGAATTTCTCCAAAAAAGCTACCGCTATTTCCCAGGCAGCTACCGCCTCTCCCACTACACTGGCAGCTGGTACTACACATATATCAGACCTCTGGTAAATTGCCCTGTTCTCTTTTTTATTGGCAAAATCAATAGAACGGAGAGGATTAATCAAAGTAGGTATGGGTTTAAGGTAAGCTCTAATAATTACGGCTTCTCCATTAGTTACCCCACCCTCTATACCACCGGCTCGATTAGTCTCCCGGTAATATCTGGAAGAGCTTGTTTCCAATTCCTGATATACAAAGATTTCATCATGAACAACTGAACCTCTTTTTTCTGAAGCCTCTATTCCCTCACCTATCTCAACTGCCTTAATTCCTGGAATACTCATCAATGCTGAAGCCAGGCGCGCATCCAAACGTCTGTCCCATTGAGCATAACTTCCTAACCCAACAGGAACCCCCGTAATTATCACCTCAAATACTCCTCCCAGAGTATCTCCTTTCTCACGGGCTCGATCGATTTCTCGACACATTCCAATGGAGGCAACCCCATCTATACAATATACCGGGGATTTAGCAATCTCATCTTTTACTTTTTGATTAAAAGAAGCGATTCTCTTAGCTTTAATCTTGCCAATCCTTAGTACATAACTGTAAATATTTATATTGAACTCTTCTAAAAGTATACTGGCAACTGAACCTATTGCTACTCTCATAGCAGTTTGTCGAGCACTCGCTCTTTCTAAAACTTTTCTTAAGTCTTTAAATCCATATTTTATGGCTCCGGTAAAATCTGCATGTCCTGGTCGAGGAATAGTCAATGGAGGATATTCCTTTTCCTGCCAATTTTCCCAATCTTTATTTTTTATCAGCAAACCAAGTGGACTTCCTATTGTCTTTCCTTCTATTATTCCAGATAATATTTCAACTCTATCCTGTTCAATCTTCATCCTCTCTCCTCTACCATAACCCCCCTGACGTCTCTCCAGGTCTCGATTGATCTTTTCTTCACTTATGGAAAGCTCGGCTGGTAAGCCTTCTATTATTCCTATTAGACCTTTCCCGTGAGATTCTCCTGCTTCCAGAAATCTTAGCATTTTTTTCTTCTCCTTTCTTAAATAGTCGTTAGTCGTTGGTTAATAGTATTTAGTAAAACCCCCACTTTACCTTGTGTTGCAATCTCCTATGTTGTATGAGGTTAATACTCACGTGGTAAAGTGGAAAACTAGTAACTATTCGCTATTCACTAACTGACTAATTTATGTAACTTGTCTAAATATTTCTAATACTTCTTTACCCTCTGGTTTAAGTCCAGTCCAGAGATAAAAACTTTCTATGCCTTGATTAACTAACATCGGTAAACCATTAATTATCTTTGCTCCTGCCCTCTCTGCTTGCTTTAGAAAAATAGTCTTAGTGGGATGATATATAAGGTCATAGGCTAAAAGATTAGAGTGAAATAATTTTTCATCTGGTAAAGGAGTTTTATCGATTTGAGGGGGCATTCCTAAAGAAGTAGTATTAACTATAATATGAGCCCTTTCTATCTTATCTTTCAAATTCTCTTCATCTAAGGAAAATGCATTAATACAGCTCCTGGGAAAGAAGGAAGAAAAATCCTGTTTAATCTTTTTGGCTTTTTCTAAAGTTCGATTAAAGATACATATCTCTTCTATTCCTTCCTCTAAAAGAGCATAAACTACCCCACGAGCAGCTCCTCCTGCTCCAAAAATAACTGCTTTTTTTTGTTTTATGACAAATTTTCCATATTCCTGTAGACTTCTCTTAAAGCCGATTACATCAGTGTTGTAACCGGTAAGAATTCCTTTATTATTGACAATAGTATTTACTGCGCCTATCCTTCGAGCAGATTCTTCTACTTCATCTAAAAAATCAATTACTTTTTCTTTGTAAGGGAAAGTAATATTTACTCCTTTTATATTCAGAGCCTTTATCCCTTGAATAGCATCTTTTAAATCTGTCCATCTTACTTGAAAGGGAAGATAACAATAATCTAAAGAATATTTAAATATTATTTGGTTGTGAATAAAAGGAGAAAGACTATTTTCTATATTTTCACCAATTAACCCAATTATTTTAGTCTTCCCATTTATCTCTTTTTTCATTTACACCTACACTCCCATCTTAGATGTACCTCCCTCGAGAGGAAGAAAAAAATTAGTCTTTAGTCTATAGTGAATAGTCGTTAGTTGATAGTTCAAAACTCAAAACTTTTTTATAAAATTTGTAAAAAATTGTAGGGGCACAATGAATTGTGCCCTTGCTATACTATTGCCAATCTTCTCCTATGGGCACGATGCATAGTGCCCATACATTACTATTTTTATTTACTTTTGGCTTACAATCATACTTTTAAATTAATTTTTGTAGAGTTTTTTCAAAACCAGGAAAAGATATATCTATGCATTCTGAATTTTTAATAATAGTTTTACCTTCAGCTAATAAAGCCGCCACCGCTAAAGACATAGCAATCCGATGATCATTATAGCTATTGCAGACTGCGCTATGTAATTTAGAAGGGCCCTTTACAATAAAACCATCTTCTTTTTCCTTAATATTTGCTCCCATCTTTCTTAATTCATTGACTATCGCCTTTATTCGATCAGTCTCTTTTACCCTCAATTCCTTTGCTCCGCTTACCACCGTTTCACCCTGAGCTTGAGTTGCCAATACAGCAATAAGGGGTAATTCATCAATTAGAAAAGGTATATTTTCCTTACCAATTTCTACCCCTTTTAATTCTGAATATTCTATCTTTAAATCAGCTCGTGGCTCATTTGATTTTATCTGGTAATTTAAGATATCGATTTTTGCACCCATTTTGTTTAGTATTTCGATTATCCCAATCCTGGTAGGATTAAAACCTACTTGCTTAATTATAACCTGAGAACCTTTTAACATACTCGCTGCTATTATAAAATAAGCAGCGGAAGAAATATCTCCAGGTACAAATATATCAGTACCTTTTAATTCCCTTCCACCTCTTATTTTAATTTCAAGAGGAGAAATCTTTATATCTGCCTGCATAATCTTTAACATTCTCTCAGTATGATCCCTGGTAGGCAAGGGTTCTTTAATTACTGTCTCACCTTTAATATAAAGGCCGGCCAGTAAGAGAGCTGATTTCACCTGAGCACTAGCAACTGGTAAAGTATAGCAAAGAGGATTAAGTCTGCTTCCTTTTATACTTAAAGGGGTTAGTTCACCATCCTCTCTCCCCCATATATTTGCTCCCATTAATCTAAGGGGCTCGACTACTCTTTTCATAGGTCTTTTTCTGATTGAATCATCACCATTTAAAACAGAATAAAATTTTTGACCACTAATCAGACCAGCTAAGAGGCGAACAGCTGTCCCTGAATTTCCCACATCAAGTATATCTTTCGGTTCCTCTAATCCATATAATCCCTTGCCTTTTATCTTAATAGAGTTGTTGCTACCCCTCTTTATCTCTACCCCTAATGTTCGCATACATTCTAAAGTACTAAGACAATCCAGGGAATTTAAAAAATTATATATTCGAGTCTCTCCTTGGGCAATAGACCCTAAAATTAGAGAGCGATGAGAGATAGATTTATCTCCCGGGACAGATATATCTCCTTTTAATTTATTGATTCTTTCTAAAACAAGTTCCACTAATTCTTCATCCTCTCTAATTCATATTCGGTAGGTAGAGCAAATTCTCGACCTACTGCCTGGATTATTGGTCTTAGCTCTTTTATTAGTTGAGTAAAAGTATCAAGTCTTAAGGTTTGGGCACCATCACTAAGTGAACTTTTGGGGTCGGGATGGACTTCAATAAGCAGGCCATCTGCTCCAGCCGCTATGGCTGCTTTAGCCATTGGACTTACCAATTTCCACTTTCCAGTACCATGACTGGGATCTACTATTACTGGCAAATGGCTTAATTCCTTTAAGGCAGGAACTGCACTCAAATCCAAAGTATTACGAGTATAGTTTTCAAAAGTACGTATTCCTCGCTCACACAAGATTACTTCATAATTTCCTTGAGATAAAATATATTCTGCTGATAATAACAGTTCCTCTATAGTAGCAGACATTGCTCTTTTAAGCAGTATCGGCTTTTTAAGTTTGCCCAATTCTTTTAATAATACAAAATTTTGCATATTACGAGCACCTACTTGAAATATATCAGTATATTTGGCAATTAAATCAATCTGGTTAACCGACATCACTTCAGTAACTATTGCCAAACCTGTTTCCTTAGCTGCCTGAGCCAATAATTTTAAACCTTTCTCCCCTAATCCCTGAAAGCTGTAAGGAGAAGTTCGTGGTTTAAAAGCTCCTCCTCGTAATATTTTTGCTCCTAAGGCTTTAACATGATGGGCAGTCTCAAATATCTGTTTTTCATCTTCTACAACACAAGGTCCGGCCATCACCACAATTTCTTTTCCTCCAATAGTTACCTCCTTTACTTTAATAATAGTATCAAAGTCTTTAAATTCTCTGCTGGCTAATTTATAGGGTTTTAGGATACGGATAATCTCTTCGACTCCGTTAAAAGCATAAAAAGGGACAGAGGCTAAATTTTCAACATCCCCGATTACTCCTAAAATAATTCGTCTTTCTCCTCGGGAGATGTGCACTTTATGCCCCATTTCGTGCAATTTCTCTATTACTCTTTCCACATCAGAATCGTCAGCTTTTCCGTTCATCACAATAATCACTTGAATTCACCCTCCTTTTGATCTGAAATTTCTTTAATTAAATCTTTTCGTAATATTTTTGCTCCCTCCAAATAGCAATGTTTTATTTCTTGTTGACTTTTTTGGCAATTTATCTGTACTAATATTCGAATACATCTGGGTAAACTCCCCAGAACATCTATTTCTTGCATATCAAAAAGGGGAACTATACCCCAACCTAATTCTCGCGCTGCCTGGGCTGGAAAGGCAGCATTTAAATCTGGAGTGACACTAAAAAAAATACTTACTATATCTTCAATTTTGAAATCATTTTCTTTTTTTAAAGTGATTAATAATTCTTTAGTCTTTTCTATAATCTCCTCTTTAGTATTGCTATCCGCAGTTATAGCCCCTCTTATTCCTCGCACTAACATATGTATACCTCCTTTTATGTCAAGGGGACGGTTCTACTGACAGACTTTGTCAGGTGATGGTCCTTTGACATAATTTAAAATTGCCACGCCCTGATAAATCAGAACTCACAATGACATTTATTTATTGTGTGGGGGCGGATTCATCCGCCCCGGATTTTTTACGGCCTTAATAAATCGAGCTCCTTTCCTACTTTTTCGTAAATGGATAGACTAAAAATAAAAAAGGTCATAGGAATTTAAAAAACCTATGACCTTTATATATAAATATATAAAGATATCATAGGCATAAAACCGATGTCTATGCCTATGATATCTTGTTTTAATCTTTTACCATGCTAAGGCATAAACATCGGTAGCATAATAGTAATAATAAAAATTAAAGGAATTTATTAATTTAACAAATTCTTTTTTTGTAGCCACCTTGTCTACTCCTTAACATTTTTTAAGATATTAGCATATCTTTCTACTTCTGTCAAATTTTATTTGTATCGCGTATTGCGTATCGAGAAACGCGTAAAGAAAATACCTCTAAGGTTTATGCTAACACATTTATTTTTATTTAGGGGCAGCGGCTTTTCTTAACCGCTCCATTATTGCCAGACCCAAACCCTGATCTTCTAATCCTTCAGCAATAATAATCTCAAACCCTTCTTTATCAAAACTCCTTAAAACTGAAAAGAGATTTGCAGCACATTCTTTTAATTCGCTGCCTTTACCTATAACTTTAACTTCAAATTCACTATATTTATCCTGATTTTCTTCTTTGGCCATTATTCCTACTTTATGCCCTTGCACTTTATATTTATAAGCCAATCTACGAACCTCTTCTATCTGAGTGTCCCCCATTTTTTCCACCAAAATTAATCTTGCCTGGGGAGAATAATGAGTGTTTAACATCCCCGGTGAACGGAAACCTCTTTCCAATTCTTTGCTAATTTTTACCTTACCAATTACTTTCATTAATTGTTCTACCGATACCCCTCCTGCCCGCAGTACCTGGACAGGTTCAACAGTTATATCTAACACAGTAGATTCTACCCCTACTTCTGTCTTACCTCCATCAATAATCATCTCTATCTTACCACCTAAATCATCTTCCACATGCTGGGCATTGGTGGGACTGGTTCTTCCAAATATATTGGCACTGGGAGCCACAATAGGAGTTTGAGATTCCCTTATTAAACTTAAGGCGATATTATTAGCTGGCATTCTAATGGCAACTGTGTCCAAACCAGCAGTTATAATATCTAAAACTAACTCGGATTTTTTAAGAACTAAGGTAAGAGGACCAGGCCAGAATATTTTTGCTAATTGTAAAGCCACTGGAGGAACATACTTTGATAGCCTTTGTAGCTCCTCTATTTTTGCAATATGAACAATTAGCGGGTCATTAAAAGGTCTTCCTTTAACCTTGAATATTTTAGTAACTGCTTCCTTATTGTAGACATCTGCCCCCAAACCGTAAACTGTCTCGGTCGGAAAAGCCACCAAGTTACCCTGCTTTATCTCCTCTGCAGCCATTTTTATCTTATTTAAATCTATTTTTTCAGGATTTATTTCTAAAATTTTAGTATTCATTTTATAATTTTTAATATCTTATACCTTAATATTCCAATAGGAACTTCAATCTCGACCCTGTCTCCCTCCTGGTGACCCAAAAAGGCCTGCCCGAGTGGAGAACTTATAGAAATCTTATGTTGAGCGAAATCTATTTGGTCATCGGGGACAAAAATATACTCTACTTCTTCTTGTGAATCTAAATTTTTTAATCTTAAGGCTGTTCCAATACCAATCTCTTTTGAACAACAATCTTCTTCTACTACTTTAGTATTACTTAATCTTTGTTTTAACCTAACAATATTTATCTCGTTCATACGCTGAGCTTCTAAGGCAATATTATATTCTGCATTCTCAGATATATCTCCATATTCTAAAGACCGCTTAATATCTTCTTGTATTTCTTTTCTTTTTACTACTTCTAAATACTTTATCTTTTCTTTTAATTTCTTTAATCCTTCTTTAGTTAAAAATACTTCTCTATTATCTGTATTATACATCTCTACCTCTTTTTGTGCTTACTTCTCTGATTAATTAATTTTATATTTTACAATTATATAGTGGGGACACAATGAATTATGCCCTTACTATATTATCGGCTAATTTCTCCTCTGGGCACGACGCATCGTAACTCTGCATTGTTTTGTTTACTTTTTTGGAGACAATTATATTATTATAATCACATTAATGGTAATTTAATTTTAAAATTCATTCTCACACACTGATGAAATATTATTAAAAAAAGCAGGTATTTCCTGCTCATTTTAAACTCTTTTTAAACCTATATTACTGTTTTAAAAAAATTGGTGGCGCAAGGGGGAATTGAACCCCCGTTTGCTGATTGAGAGCCAGCTGAATTAACCACTATTCGATTGCGCCACAACTAATGTAAGTGGCTGAGGGAGGTGGGCTCGAACCACCGCTCCCAGATCCAGAGTCTGGTGTCCTACCACTAGACGATCCCTCAACTTAATAAGGATATTTCCTCTATTATTTTATACTAAATCTTGCGATTTGAAAAGCACAATTAATTATTTTTTAATTCTTTTATTTTCTCTATAGCTTCTCCTAAACGTTCAATAGTTTTCTTTTGGCCTAAAACTACCATCAATTCAAACAAACTAGGTCCCACCTTTTTCCCACTCAGGGCAACGCGAGTAGGATGAATAATTTGACCACCTTTTATTTGTAAAGAAGAGGCAACTTCTCTTATTGCATTTTCAATATTTTCTTCATCCCAGGATTTGAGAGAAGAAAGCTTATCTTTTAAGGTTTGTAGAACTTTTGGAACTTCCTCTTTATTTAATACACTTTGAAAAGCCTCTGGTTCAATATTCACTTTATCCTTAAAAAAATAATCTGCAAAATCAATAAACTGAGAAAAATTCTTGAACCTCCCCTGCATTAATCTTACAATTTCTTTCAGCCATTTAAGTTTATCAGGAGAAAGATCTTCTTTTTTAATATAATTAGCCTCCTCAAGAAAGGGAATCAGCTTTTCAGTTAATGAATCGATTGACATCCTCTTTAAATATTCGTTATTAAACCAATTCAATTTTTCCATACTGAAAACTGCGGCATGTTTAGAGATTTTATCCAAAGTAAATTCTTTAATTAACTCTTCTTCCGAGAAAATTTCCCTTTCATCTCCCGAAGACCAACCCAAATGAGCAATATAATTTACTACTGCTTCTGGAATATAACCCATTTTTTTATATTCCATAACCGAGGTAGCCCCATGTCTTTTACTCAACCTGGTGTGGTCAGGTCCCATAATCATCGGAATATGAGCAAATTTTGGTATGTCGAATCCTAAAGCCTCATAAATTAATATCTGTTTAGGAGTATTAGAAATATGATCATCTCCCCGCATTACATGAGAGATTTTCATTAAAGCATCATCTATAACCACTGCATAATTATAAGTAGGAATTCCATCTGATTTTATAATTACAAAGTCACTCAATAACTCACCTTCAAAAGCCACTTCTCCTCTTAGTAAATCATTAAATACTACCTTTTTAGAAGGAACTTTGAGTCTTATTACTGGTTTTCTACCTTCATCTTCATATTTCTTCTTATCTTCATCACTAAGATTCAAACAATGTCTATCGTATTTTGGAAGTCTACCTTCTTTTGTTTGTTTTTCTCTGCTGGCAGCTAGCTCTTCTCTGGTACAATAACAGTAATATGCTTTCTTATCTTTTAATAATTTCTCCGCAAATTCTTGATAAAGAGGTAATCTTTGCATCTGAAAATAAGGACCGTATTTTCCACCCTTTCCAGGACCTTCATCCCAGTCTAAACCTAACCATTTCATGCCTTCTAATATTACATTTACTGCTTCTTCAGTAGATCTTACCTGGTCAGTATCTTCAATGCGCAAAATAAAACTTCCCTTGTAGTGTCTGGCATAAAGCCAATTAAATAATGCTGTTCTCGCCCCGCCTATATGTAAATAACCAGTTGGACTGGGTGCAAATCTGAGTCGAATTTCCTTGTTTTTCATTTTTCCTCCATCCTTAATCAGTCGTTAGTATTTAGTCGTTAGTGAATAGTAGGGTTTGGACTTATTCGACCCGATTCTTATGCGGGCTCGATAAATCTAGTCCCTACTTTCCATATACTAATATGTTGCCTACTAATGCTATACGCTTTTTCTAAGAAACAAGATTATTATAATATAAAAATTATGTTAACACAATTAAAAATTTTATTTAACCAATTCTGACACCGGAACTATTTCTATCCCAGCTTTGATAAACTCGGGGACCATCCTTTTCAAAACATAAAAAGTATTTATACGACTGTGACCAATGGCAATAGCTTCACCATATTTTAAGGCAATCTTTTCAGCTTCTAACATTTGTCCTTTGATATATTCTATAACATTCTCATTATCTAGAAAGACCGACCTTACTGCTGTTTTAACCCCTATTTCCTGGGCAACTTCGTAGGCAATAGAATTCTTACTGGTCATACTATCTATAAAAAATAAATTATATCTTCTAATTTCTTCCAGAATTATCTTCATTATTCTTCTATCTTCAGTAATTTTTGACCCCATATGATTATTTACACCAATAACATAGGGAAAATCAAATATGCTACCTCTAACAGCCTGCCTGATTTCTTCTTCAGACATATATGATTTAATTGCCCCTGGTCCAGGGTCAGCATCAGAATTATTAGGCTCCATCGGTAAATGTAACATAATTTCCTGATTATTTTTATTACCTTCTTCAGCGACATATTCAGAATTCTGGAGAAAAGGTAATATGGATAAGGCTATGGGAAAATCCAATTCTATTATTTTTTGGGCAACTTCTTTTTCATAGCCTAAATCGTCTATTATAAAGGCAATTTTAGGAACAAAATTCACTTCCTCTTTAGAGGACGCTAAGTCATCGATTATAGAATCCACATATTGCTCACTGTCATATATATAAATGGTTCCCTCAGACTCTTTTGTTTCTAATTTAATTTCATCATTATTCATCGAAATAGTATTTTGAGTACTATGAGTAATGCTTTCTTGCCTAAAAGACTTTGTCAAGAAATTAGACACTCCAAAACCTACTACTAAAATAATTAATAAAGTTATAATATTTATAGTTAATCGATGATTTTGTTTCAAAGTAAAAATTCCTTTTAAGTTTTATTTAGATCGGCCAATCTGCTGATTAAAAAAGTATAATTTGTAGGGGTCGGATTTATCCGACCCGTGTTGTTTTTTAACTCCCTGACGGGTTCGATAAATTGAACCACGACCTCTGAATTTATAAACCTGTCACCTATCACTTATTGCTCATCACTAATTACTAATTTTCAATTAACTAGCTAACCAATTATATCTGCTGTCTTTTCTTTTTCTTCACCAGATACGATTTACGAGATATGAAATATGTTTTACGCTTTTCGTTTTTCGCCATATACTATACACTCGATACTCGATACTAATTTAATTGCTCTTCTAATATTTCTATTGCTTTATTCAATTGTATATCTTCTTCACCTTCCTCAGCTGCTTCTACTAATATATCTGGTTCAATTCCGATATTGTTTATGGTTCTTTCATTTGGAGTATAATATTCAGAGGTAGTAATAACTACCCCCGAACCATCAGATAAGCTAAAGACTTGTTGAACTAATCCTTTACCAAATGTTTTTTGTCCTAATAATACTCCTCTTCCTGAATCCTGAATTGCCCCCGCTACAATTTCAGAGGCACTGGCACTTCCCCCATTAATTAGTACAATTAAAGGCCATTGAGGATATTTATTTCCTTTTGATTGTACAGAAATTTGAATTCCATTTCGGTCTTTAATATGAACAACTGGTCCTTCATTTATAAATTTACTGGCTACCTCGATTGCACTATCTAATAATCCTCCTGGATTATTACGTAAGTCGAGGATAATCCCCTGGATGTTATCATCTTTTGTAAAGTTATCTAAAACCTCTTTTAGCTCTGGTTCAGTATTTACATTGAAAGTAGTAATTCTTATGTAACCAATATTGTTGTCTCTCCCTAACACATCCTTTTTTACTGCTTTAACCTCGATAATATCCCTGATTATTGTAAACTTTAAAATTCCTTCTACACCTTCTCTTTCGATTCCCAAGATCACTTGAGTCCCTTTCTCCCCTCTTAAAACATTAACTGCTTCCTCTAATTCAATTCCCTCAGTAGATTTGCCATTTATTTCTACTATTTTATCTCCAGCCTTTATCCCTGCCCTATAGGCTGGTGTGTCCTCAATGGGAGAGATTATGGTTAATTGATCATCTTTTATTGAAATTATTATACCCAAGCCACCAAAATGTCCTAAAAACATATCTTCTTGTTCTCTCTTTAATGCCTGAGGGTCCATATATCGAGTATATGGGTCATCCAGAGCTTTAAGCATACCTTTAATAGCTCCCTGGATTATTTTGTCTAAGTCTATATCTTTCTCTACATATTCACTTCTTACCAGGTTTAAAGCTTCAATGAAAGGTTCTAAACTAATGAATAATGCTTCCTCATTATTATTACCATTCGCGCTTGTCTTATAAAACAGAAAACTTCCGACTATAGAAATTATTACTAAAATTATAATTAAAGTAATTTTTGTTTTTTTCTTTACCAAATTCAGTCACCACCAATTTCTTAAAAATATTTACATCTATAACCAATTCATAGGATCTGTAGGTTTACCCTCTACTCTAACTTCAAAATGTAATCTGGGAGAAGAAACACCACCACTTTCGCCCACTTGACCTATAATCTGACCTTTATTGACTTTATCTCCGATTTCCACCAAAATTTTAGAAAGATGAGCATATAGAGTAGTAGTCCTACCTCCGTGATCAATGATTATTATCTGCCCATACCCTTTTATGTTTCCAGTATATATTACCTCCCCGGAACCGGCAGACCGAACCACCTCTCCCAAAGGGGCGCTAACATCTATCCCGGAATTAAAGGTGTAAGTATTAAAATCAAGATTCATCTGTCTTCCAAAATTAGAGATTAATTTACCCTGAACCGGCAAGGTAAAAATCCCCTTCTTGGGTGTTAGGGTAATCCCGGGGCTTTGTTTTTCTTTTTCTTTGAGAGTTTTTTCCTGTTCATGATATATTCTCTCAATTATATTCTTTATTTCCGAGGAAGACTGTTCCAACTCCTCTAAAGACTTTAAATAAGCATTTTTTTGAGAATTAATTTTTTTAATTATAGATTTTTTTGCCTTAATTGAAAATTCAATATTTTCTTTCTCTTTTTCCACTTCTTCCTTAAGCAATCTTAATATTTCTTCTCTATTTTCCAGGTCTATTTTTTTATCTTCTGTCCTTTTAATTTGTTGCAGAATATCACCTATAACCTTATTGTCCTGAGATAAAATATCTTTAAAATATCTATAACGAGTAATAAATTCAGAAAAAGTTTCACTACTTAATAGAATTGCTAGATATCCAGCTCGATTATGCTTATATGTTTCTCTTAATTTGACTTCTAAAATTTTGGTTTTCTCTTTTAGTTTTTCCTTTGCCAAAATAAATTCATCTTCTATTTTATTTAGCTCTTTTAAAGTAAGCTCTATATCTTTCTCAATAGTTTTTAGCTCTTTTTCTGTTTCCAGTAACAATTTTTCTATTTTATTAATGGCGTCTAAGTAACCACTTTCCTCTTTTTGTAAATTATTAATCTCATTTTTAACCCTTTCAATCTGATCTTCTATCTGTTTCAATCTTTCTTGTTCCTGTTTTATCCTTTGATTATAATCTTCGTTATTGCCATAACTATATAGAACAACAATTAGAATAATGAATAAAACTACTGATATTTTAGAAAATATTTTTGTAATCTTTTTAAAATTTAATACCTTACTACTCACTTATATATTTCCCCACTGAAAACATGCTTCCTAAAAAACCCACTAAACTCCCTAACACTATAAGTGCTAAACCTATGACCAGTAACTCTTTTTTATCCCAAACTACTGGTAAAAAGGGGGTGATTTGATGTATTTTATCTATAACCACAAAATAAAATTTATACAAAATTAATATCGATAAAATAGCTGAGATAATACCCTGTAAAAAACCTTCAAGTATAAAAGGCCATTTAATAAACCAACGAGTGGCACCAACCAGGCTCATTATCTCTATTTCATCTCTTCTGGCATACACGGTAATTTTCATTATATTGGATATAATTAAAATTGAAGCGAAGATTAACAGTATCAAAATTGAAATTCCTACTACTCTGAATATACTAGTAAAATTTAACAACCTCTCGACTATCCCTCGGCCATATTCGACTTCCTCTACATTTTTATATTTTTCTACTTTATGTGCAATCTGCTCAATCATTTTAGGGTCATTTGCTTTTATTTCAAAAGAAGCTGGAAGTGGATTTTCTTCAACGATACTAAAGATATCTTTTTGACCTCCCAAATCTTTTAATAGACGCTGGAAGGCTTCCTCTTTGGATACGAATTTTGCTTCTTTTACCCCCTCTATTGAAGTAAGACTATTCTTTAAATTATCCAACTCTGCAGTAGAAATGTCATCTTTTAAGTATACTATAATCTCTAATTGAGACTCTAAATTTTTTAGAAAAAGATTGAAGTTCAAGGAAATCAATAAAAATATTCCTATAATTATAAAAATAGTTGTAATGCTTATTACAGATGCTATACACATTAAAGTATTTCTTCTAAAACTAAGTAAAGCCTCCTTAAAATAAAATCCCATATTTTCAAATATCATCTCAAAATTTCCCCTTTTGTATATCTTCTACTATTCTCCCTTGTTCCAATCTAATTATTCTTTTTCTAGCCTTATCTACCATAAGTTTATCGTGGGAAGCCATTATCACTGTAGTTCCTCTCATATTTATATGAAATAAAAGCTGCATAATTTCCCAGGAAGTGTCGGGGTCTAAATTACCAGTAGGTTCATCAGTGAGCAGTATCATCGGCTCATTGGCAATAGCTCGGGCAATACATAATTTTTGCTGTTCCCCTCCTGAAAGTAAATGAGGTTTCGTTCTTTTTTTATGTTCTAAACCTACTAAATTAAGTACTTTTTTAACTTGCTGCCTTATCTCCAAATTAGTTGCCCCTATGGCATTTAAACCAAAAGAAACATTTTCATATACTGTTCTATTAAACAATAATTTAAAATCTTGGAAAACTATTCCTATATTACGTCTTAAATAAGGCACATACTTTGGTTTAAGTCGAGCTACATTTATGCCATCAACAATTACCTGACCTTTAGTAGGCACAATTCCTCGGTAAATCAATTTTAAAAAAGTACTTTTCCCTGCACCAGTAGGACCTACTAAAAAGACAAATTCACCTTTCTTTATGTGTATGTTAATATCCTTTAGGGCTATTATCCTATTGGGATAGATTTTATGAACATGGAACATTCTGATCATGTTAAATAATAACCTCAGTAATTAGATCTTTAAAATTTCAAAAACCATATCATTGTTTATTATAGCTTTTTTTTCTAAATCCTTTGCTTTTTTTGCTAATATTTTTTTTATTTTATCACTATTTTTCCAAACATATCCTACTTTTTTTCGAAATATTTTTAGAGAAAGGTCATCAAGCTCTAATAATAATTCAGTTAAATCCAAATCTTGTACAAAATTTTTCACTTTGGGGTCATAGTTAAGAGCAATAAAGGGAATATTAACCATACTGGAAAATATGATAGAATGAAGTCTCATTCCAATCATCAAAGATAATTGGGATACAAAAAAAAGCAATTCTTCAGGTTCGAGCCTGGCCTTTAAGATATTTGCCTGACTTTTATTTTTCATTAAAAATAATATTTCTTCACTAATATGTAAATCTTCATTAAATTTAAAAGGTAAAAAAATAATTTTTACTTTGTAGTTTTCTATTATATCATCAGCTAATCGCGAAACTATTCTCTTTAAATCTGTTCTATTGCCTTTATATTCTCTGATAGAAATTCCAACTAAAGGATAATTATTTGATTTTGTTAATTCCAAAATATCAGGAAAATTTTTTATGATATGGTCAATGTTCTTTTTCTTTAATAAAAAGCAAGGGTCAGAACTTACATATATTGCTGGCTTTAAAACCCCCATACTTTTTAATAATTCTTTTGAAGGATTATCTCTTACAGTAATTATATCAATTTTATTTAGAATCCACTTTGTCAAGAGTTTGTTAAGTTTTTTATTAATTGGCCCGATACCCTGGGCATAAATCATAACCGGCACTCTAAATAGTATTGCCCCTAATATCAATCCCAGATAATACAGAATGCTCCATCCCCTTCCAGTCGAATCCTGTAATAATCCTCCACCACCACTAATAAAAAGATTGGTGTCTCTAAAACAGTTTAAAATACTAATTAGATGCATTCGATTTATAGCTTTCACCTGATAAGATTGGGAAGTTTGTAAAGGGTTCTGGGAAAGAACTACTATTTTTACTCGCGGTAATTTTTCTTTAAAGACTCTAACCATAGATTTGAGAATAGCTTCGTCACCAGTATTATTAAAACCATAATAACCGGAAATCATTATCTTCACTATGGTTTTAGACTTTTTCATAATTAATTCTTTTTCCTAAATATTTTTACCAGATAATAAAATATAATAATTATTATCAATCCCAGCATCAAGCCTAACCATACTCCGTTAAAAGTTCGTAGCATCGAAAATAAAAAGGGAGTATGAATATGGCAGAATGTATTAATTAAAGTAACTGGACCAACAGTCCCGATTATGATTATAGGGATTTTAAATTCCTTGACCTTTAAAAAATTCATACTCATTGCCAGAAATAGAGCTGGATATCCAATTAAAAATTCTTTGTTTCGAGGTCGTGCAATCAAAGTTTTCTCCAAAAAGATTCTTATCTTCTCCTCAATACTTAAAACAGGAAGAAAAGAGAAATTGCCTGAACGAGAGATATAAATTACCAAAAATACCGCAAAGAATATCATTATAATTACGTGCTCAATCAAAAGGGGTTTCTTTATATTTTCCAGAATCATTAATTTACCTCTATTCACTTTTAACCACATTATAGCCAGGACTAAAAGAAGAGGAATAATATAGGATATCTTTATTCCGCTGAATTGCTCTATGCCTAACATAAATTTACTATTGCTTAATAAAGCTGCTATTAACAGACCACCGGATAAGGTGATTAAAATTATCCTTAAAAACCCAATTAAAACTTCTTTTATCATCAGAATAAAATTGGAATTATTTTTAGAAATTTTGTCAATATTTTTCGAATTATCATTAGATATTTTCCCCAAAAAATATTTTTCATTACCAATAATAGCCAAAGTAGGAAATATTAGAGCGGTTAATAAGGCCATTATTTTTATTAAAAATATTTCTCGATTAAAAAAGAGAAGAAGAAAAGAAAATAAGATTCCCAAAAATAAAAGAGAATATTCTTGATACTTTTTTAAGTTAAAAACATCTTTCAACAGGATTATTCCCCCAGAAATGACTCCCAGGATTAATAAAAGGATAAAAATTTTAGGTTTTTGGAAATACACAGGAGGGAGACTTGCTTTTCCAGTAGTAAAACCACCTGCATTTAAATCTTTTCTTACGGTCTCAATATAAGATAAATTCTCTTCTATAAGATCGGGGATGGTCTTCTTCATAAAAGGTTTAACATAAAAGATTCTAACATTTCTTTCTTTAGCCGACCTAATCCATCTGTCTATGGCTTTCTGTTTAGGAATAATCTCCATTTCTTCTTTGGTTATACTATGAACCCTGATTGCTAATTCGCTGGCTGATTGAGCAACTACCTCAATCCCTTTCTGTCCAGCAAATTCTATAATTCCGAAGGGATATTCCTTTTTCTTTAAAAGTTCTGCAGTATAAATTAAATTTTCTTTTGAAGGATAACCTAAAACTTCTTCACCTTCAAAAATTATTCCTGAAATATTTCCAGCCTTGTCAATTTCTCTAAACTTAAAATCTATATTTTCATTATTCATTTTAAGTAAATTTTTAGGGCGCAAAATGATCTGAAATCCCGAATTTCTTACTAATTCAATATCTTCTTTAGAAAATCCTAAACCTAAATCAGCAAGCTTTTCCTCGCTCCCCTTCACTTTTAAACCTGTATAAGGAAGAAAACCAAGGTCCCTTACTAAATCTTCACCCAATTGCCTTTGTAAATTTTCCTTTATACGAAGGTAATCATTTTTATTGTTGAATATAATATAAGATTCTCCCGTTGAAGGCTGAAATTTTTTAAATGGATCAATAGATTTTAAGAAGAAATTCAATTTGTTGAACTCTTTATCAGAAAAATAAATTATCCTTCCAGATAAGTTTAGACTTTCCAGAGTATCTTCATGTATGGCTATAGAATTAATCCCGGAATCTTTTATTTTAGCCAGCAGTTCAATTTCATCATAGCCTTCCTGGTAACATAATTCTCGTAATTCATTTAGACTCATAACTAACTCTACTTGTGTAAAATCGCTTTCCAATTTAGAACGATGGTAAATTATAATCCCTGCGATCACTAAAGCCACAATAATAAAAATAATTAAAATTGGATAAGATTTTTTTGGCATTATAATAGCATTTCCTTTTCTTTAAAGAGTAAATTCTAATAAACTTAAGATATTTTAGCATATATATAACTAGAAGTAAAAAATCAATTGGTAAATTTTTAAATTTACCAATTGATTAGTCGTTAGTGAATAGTGAAAAGTAGTTAGTATAAATACAAATTGCAAATTAATATAATTAACTAGTAAATTATGCAATGTTTATATATGATAAATAATCTGTTCTTGCAAACTTAAAAATATAAACTCATTACTCATTACACATATTATTTATTACGGTATTTCTATATGCTCTACGCTAAAATACGAGATACAAGTTAGTTTTATTGCAATAAAGTCAACATCACTCCTGCAGCAACTGCAGTCCCTATTACCCCAGCTACATTTGGCCCCATTGCATGCATTAATAAAAAGTTTCTTGGATTAGCTTCCTGACCAACCTTCTGGGCTACTCTTGCTGCCATTGGTACAGCAGAGACCCCAGCTGCTCCAATTAAGGGATTAATATTTCCACCAGTAATTTTATTTAATAACTTCCCAAACAAAACTCCCCCTGCAGTCCCAAATGCAAAGGCAATCAAGCCCAGGATTACTATTTTAATAGTACTAAAAGTTAAAAAATATTCAGCTTGCATAGTTGCCCCTACACAAGTTGCCAAAAAAATAGTAACAATATTTATTAATTCATTTTGGGCAGTTTTAGATAATCTATCTACTACTAAGCTCTCTCTGAATAAATTTCCTAACATTAACATCCCGATAATAGGAACTGATGCAGGTAATAAAAGGCCAATTAAAATAGTGGAAATTATAGGAAAGATTATTCTCTCACTTCGAGATACAGGTCTAAGTTGTTTCATCACAATCTTTCTTTCCTCCGGGGAAGTCAATAGTTTCATTATGGGAGGTTGAATTATAGGAACCAAGGACATATAAGAGTATGCAGCCACCGCAATTGCTCCTAATAATTGTGGAGCCATCTTAACGGTAAGATAAATCGCTGTGGGTCCATCTGCCCCACCAATAATTCCTATAGAAGCTGCTTCGTAAATATTAAACCCTAAAAGCACAGCTCCGATTAAAGCTATAAAGACCCCTACTTGAGCAGCTGCCCCTAAAAGAAAGGTTATCGGATTAGCTAATAAGGGACCAAAATCAGTCATTGCCCCTATGCCCATAAAGATTAGACAGGGGAATATTTCATGTCTTATTCCAAAAGAAATAAAATATAAAAGACCTCCCTCTTCCATTATTCCAGTTAAAGGTAAATTTACTAATACTGCTCCAAAACCAATGGGTAGAAGTAGTAAAGGTTCACATTTCTTTACTATAGCAAAATATAATAATACTCCTCCCACAATGATCATTATTACATTGCCTCTGCTGAGTTCATTAAATCCTGAAAGACTAAACAAAGAAAGGACTTTCATTAGAAGATCCATTTAAATTCTCCTTTCTATTTTATCCTATCACCATTAAAACATCACCGGTATCTACCATATCATTTACTGCTGCATTTATCTTTTTAATACTACCAGAGGTATTAGCCACAATTTCGTTTTCCATCTTCATAGCTTCTAAAATTAATAAAGTATCTCCTTCTTTTACACTATCTCCCTCAGCAACCTTTAACTGAAGAATTTTACCAGGCATTGGAGCTACCACTTCTTCTCCAGCAATTGCTGTTGTCGGCGCCTTAGATGTTGCCGGGCTATTGGGAACCTTTGCCGATTTTGGTTTCGTTACTTCTTCTTGTACTTTTGTCACTACTGGTTGAGGAGCGGAAACAATCCCTCCTGATGTTTTATTTTCACTTACTTCTTCTACCTCTACCTCGTATATCTTTCCTTCAACTTTAATTTTAAATTTTCTCATTTTTTATAGTCCTCCTCTTACTTCAATATTTAATATTTTTTCCTAACATTAATTCTTGTCTCCCCATCGCAGTCCAGGGATTTATTGTAGACGGTTCATATTTTCTTATACTTAGTATTTTAAATTCCCTTCTTGGTCTTTCTAAATACGAAGCCACGGCGGCAGTGATTACTGCCACTAATTTACCTTCGATTTCTTCTTCTCTTATTATCCTGGAAGGACTTTCTGCTGGAGGGACAACCTTAACTTCTTCAACTTTGGGCGTTTTTTCTTTAACTTTAGTTTTAATTTTAACGGCATTTTTTAACAATACCATAACCAAAGCTAAACCACTCAGAACTGCAAATACTAAAACCATATCTATAATAGCTAATTGTACAGCTCCGCTTATTTCTTCAAACATATTTATTCTTTCCTCCTTCATATTATAGTCGTTAGTCGTTTGTGAATAGTATATAGTTAAAAGCAAAAAAGCTAAAATCATAATTTAAAACTAAAAAACTTTCTTTGCATTGTTTGTTGTAGGGGTCGAATTTATTCGACCCGAATTATTTCGGTAATTTTTCTTACGGGCTTGATAAATCAAGCCCTTACTTCTGTTATTTCCGCATCTTTATGTCATTCCCGCGGAAACGGGAATCTATTCTTCTTCTTTCCCCGGTATTTGTGGGCACGATTCATCGTGCCCCTACATTATATACATCTCGTTATAATCTTAATTTTATATTTATTTTTTTCTTTTTCTTGCTATTTACTAACGACTATTTACTATTCACTAATTTATACTGGAAAATTACCATGTTTCTTCGCCGGTCTACCTTCCCTTTTGGTAGATAACATCTCTAAAGTAGTAATAAGTCGAGGTCTGGTTTCTCGAGGATCAATAACCATATCTACATAACCTCGTTTAGCTGCTTCATAAGGGTTAGAAAATTTTTGCCGAAATTCTTCAATCTTTTCCTGTCGAACTTTTTCTGGATCTTCTGCTTTAGCTATTTCTTTTCTAAAGATAATATTGGCAGCCCCCTGAGATCCCATTACCGCTATCTCAGCTGTAGGCCAGGCAATTACCTGATCCGCTCTTAAGTCTCTGCTACACATTGCCAGATAAGCACCACCATAAGACTTTCGAGTAATCAAGGTAATCTTGGGAACAGTAGCCTCAGAGTAAGCATATAATAATTTTGCTCCATGTCTAATAATTCCTCCATATTCCTGCGCAGTTCCAGGTAAAAATCCTGGAACATCTACAAAAGTTAAAATAGGAATATTAAAGGCATCACAAAATCTGATAAAGCGAGCAGCTTTATCAGAGGCATCAATGTCTAAACAACCTGCCAAAATTTTTGGTTGATTGGCAATTATACCTATGGATTGACCATTCAATCTGGCAAACCCGGTAATAATATTGGTTGCAAAATATTGGTGGGCTTCAAAGAAATCTCCTTCATCTACAATATACCTTATTATCTCTTTCATATCATAAGGTTTATTGGGGTCAGTAGGTACAATATTTAAAAGAGCTTCTTCTATTCTATTTGGGTCATCTTTACATTCCGTTTGAGGAGGATTTTCCATATTATTAGAGGGTAAATAACTAATCAACTTTCTTACCATCTGATAAACTACCTCTTCATTCTCCGCGGCAAAATGAGCCACCCCACTCTTTCTATTATGGGTCATTGCTCCCCCCAACTGTTCTGGAGTTACCACTTCACCGGTAACTGCCTTAATTACTTCTGGGCCAGTAATGTGCATTATACCGATATTTTTTACCATAAATACAAAATCCATTATGGCAGGAGAATAAACTGCTCCTCCGGCTGCGGGCCCAACAATTACAGATATTTGGGGAATTACCCCTGAGGCAATAGTATTGCGATAAAAAATTTGACCATAGCCACTTAAAGAATCTACTCCCTCTTGAATGCGTGCTCCTCCGGAATCGTTTACTCCGATGCAAGGAGCGCCCATAGTCATAGCCATATCCATTACTTTACATATTTTCTTGGCATGCATTTCCCCCAGAGAACCACCAATAACAGTGAAATCCTGAGCAAAAACATAGACCAGTCGCCCATCAATAGTACCATAACCAGTTACAACTCCTTCTCCAGGTGCCTCCACTTTATCCATACCAAAATTAGTACACCTATGTTCTACTAAAAGGTCAAGCTCTACAAAACTATCTTTATCTAAAAGAAGATCAATCCTTTCTCGGGCAGTCAGTTTACCTTTTTCATGTTGAGCTTGTATTCTTTTCTCTCCACCCCCAGCCTTCACCTTCTCTTCTTTTTCTCTTAAGGCTTTTATTAAATCATTAATCGAAAATTCCATTTGATTATTTTACCACCTTTCTCTATTCATTTCTTTCGCATAATTCGATAAGAATTCCATTAGTACTTTTGGGATGTAAAAATGCTATTTTAGCCCCCCCTGCTCCATATCTTGGTTTTTCATCAATCAATCTAATTCCTTTTTCTTTTAATTCGCCTAAAATACTTTCCAGGTTATCTACTTTGAAGGCAATATGCTGAATTCCTTCTCCCTTCTTTTCAATAAATCTGGCAATAGGCCCGTCAGGGGAAGTAGATTCTAATAATTCTAACTCACTATCCCCTAAAGGTATAAATGCAACCTTAACTTTTTGTTCTTCTATAATCTCTACTCCAATGATTTTTAAATTGAGTATATTTTCAAAGAGATGTTTAGCCTTTTCAATACTTTTTACTGCAATACCAATATGATCTATCTTTTTCACCATTATTTCTTTCCTCCTTGAGTATAAGAATACATTAATATGTCTGATATTTTTTTTACTGCAGTATAGGGGTCCTCATCACGTTTTACTACCTTGGTTACTATCTCATTTAAAAATTCATTACTAACAGAATCAGCTAGTATTTCTTTCCATTTCTCTTGAATAATATCGAAAATTTCTTTCTTAGCACTTTCTCTACGCCTTTGTTCTAACTCTCCACTTTCTTTTAAGTATTCCAGGTGATGTTTGATCTCTCGCTCAAGTTCCTGAATCCCAAAATCACTTGTAGCAATAGTTTTTAATACTGGGGGTCGCCATTGGCCATTTTGATTTAGATCTAACATCATTTCTATTTCTGTAATTAATCGTTCACAGCCTTCTTTGTCAGCTTTATTTACTACAAAGATGTCTCCGATTTCCATTATACCAGCTTTTATAATCTGGATATCATCTCCCATTCCTGGCATAGTTATTAATACTACAGTATCAGCTACTTTAACTATATCTACTTCTGCTTGTCCTACACCTACTGTCTCAATAAATATTACTTCCTTACCCAGGGCATCTAAAATTTTAACTGCCGCCTGAGTTACTTGAGAAAGTCCCCCCAAATGTCCTCGGGTTCCCATACTTCTAATAAACACACCCGGATCAGTACTCAAATCTTGCATCCTGATCCTATCTCCCAATAATGCTCCTCCAGTAAATGGACTAGTAGGGTCTATTGCTATAATACCTACAGTTTTTCCTTGTTTCCGCAAACTCTTAGTAAGTTTATCAGTAATTGTGCTTTTTCCTGCTCCGGGAGGACCAGTTATTCCAATCACTAAAGCATTTCCAGTATAACTATAAAGCTCTTTTAAAATATCTTCTGCTTTATCAAAATCATTTTCTGCTAAAGTAATTAGTTTAGCAGCTGCTCTACGATCACCATTAATTATTTTTTTTACAATCTCCATTTTCATTACCTTTTTTTCGTATTGCGTATCGCATATCGCGTTCAAATTTATTTGGAAAAACTTTCATAATATTATCAAGGGACAACCCTTTTGACAAGGCCTTAAGTTCATCTATTTTGCCAATTTCGGATTCACTAGCTCAATTCGTTTTGGTAATTTTTTACTCTAAAGCTGTACGCTCTACATTATCTTCTATTTTACTTTCTCCTTAATAAAATTAATTATATCACGCGTATCAGTACCAGGCGTAAATATTTCAGCTATACCTACTTTTTTAAGTTCAGGAATATCCTCTTCTGGAATTACTCCTCCCGCAATTACTATAATATCCTCCGCCTTATTTTCCTTTAAAAGCCTCATTATTTCCGGAAAAAGATGTGTATGGGCTCCTGATAAAATACTTAATCCTATAACATTAACATCTTCCTGAATTGCGGTTTCTACAATCTGTCGAGGTGTCTGACGTAATCCAGTATAGATTACTTCCATTCCAGCATCCCTTAAAGCTCTGGCAACAACTTTTGCCCCTCGGTCATGACCATCGAGACCTGGTTTGGCTACTAATACTCTAATTTTTTTCGCCTTCATTTTTTAACCTCCGCCTTTCAAAGCTTTATTGATTCTTTATATTCACCAAATTCACTTCTCAATACATCACAAATTTCTCCTAAGGTAACATAGGATTTAACACAGTCTAAAATAAAAGGAATTAAATTGGCATCTGTTTTAGCTGCCCTTCCCAGTGCACTTAAACTTACCTTCACTTTTTGATTATCCCGAGTTTCCTTTAACTCCCTTAGTTTTTCTACTTGACGACGACCAACTTCTGGGTCAACTCTTAGTAAACCTTTGGGTGTTTCTTCTTTAATCTGGAATTTATTCACCCCTACGACTATTCGTTTACCTTCTTCAATCTCCTTCTGATATTGATAGGCACTATTCTGGATTTCTTGTTGGATAAACCCTTTCTCAATGGCTCGAGGAGCACCACCCAATTTATCAATTTTTTCTATATATTTTAAGGCTTGTTCTTCAATATTTTTAGTTAATACTTCTATATAATAAGACCCCGCTAAAGGATCTATTGTTTCGGTTACTCCACTTTCATAAGCAATAATTTGTTGAGTTCTAAGAGCAATTCTCACTGAATCTTCAGCTGGCAAAGCTAATGCTTCATCTCGGGAATTGGTATGTAGAGATTGGGTTCCACCTAATACTGCTGCTAAAGCTTGTATGGTAACCCTGATAATATTATTGTCTGGTTGCTGCGCGGTTAAAGTACATCCAGCTGTTTGAGTATGAAATCTAAGCATTAGAGACTTTTTATTTTTGGCTCCAAATCTTTCTTTCATAATTCTTGCCCATAGCCTACGAGCTGCCCTGAATTTAGCCACTTCTTCTAATAAATCATTATGAGCATTAAAGAAAAAAGATAATCGTGGAGCAAAATCATCTACTTTTAATCCACTCTTTATTGCAGCCTCTACATAGGCTATTCCATCAGCTAAAGTAAAAGCTACTTCTTGAATTGCTGTTGCTCCTGCCTCGCGAATATGATATCCACTTATACTAATAGCATTCCAGCTGGGCATTTCTTTAGAACAAAATTCAAAAATATTGGTAATTAATCTCATTGAGGGATAAGGAGGGAAAATATAGGTCCCTCTGGCAATATATTCTTTTAAAATATCATTCTGAATGGTTCCTTTAAGTTTATCAGGAGATACCCCCTGCTTTTCTGCTACTGCGATATACATAGCTAAAAGTACAGCCGCGGGAGCATTTATAGTCATTGAGGTACTAACTCTATCTAAAGGAATACCATCAAACAATGTCTCCATATCTTTTAGTGAATCTATAGCAACCCCAACTTTACCTACTTCTCCCAATGACATAGGATGATCTGAATCATATCCAATCTGAGTGGGCAAATCAAAAGCAATGCTTAATCCAGTTTGTCCCTGGGTTAATAAGTATTTATAACGTTTATTTGATTCCTCAGCAGTACCAAAGCCAGCATACTGGCGCATAGTCCATAATCGTCCCCGATACATAGTTGGCTGAACTCCCCGTGTATAAGGATATTCACCGGGGAAATTCAAATCTTTAAAATAATCAAAATCTTCCAGATTATCAGGTGCATAAAGCCGGTCAACTTCTTCTCCTGAACCTGAAACAAATTTATCTTTTCTCTCGGGAAAACGCTCAAGGGTCTTTTTTATAGTACTATTTTCCCATTGCTCTCTTAGTTGTTTAATCTTTTTTATTTCATTTTTATCAAACATATTTTCACCCCTCTTACAAATCGTATCTCGTTGTTCGTATCTCGTATCTCGTTAAAATATAATTAACTAACCGTTTTGATTACACTCTTTAATACAAGAGATTTATAGTCAACCTTTTATTCTTTTACTTTTTTTACGAGATACTATTCACGATTCACGAGATACGAGATTTAGTATTTTAAATCATAAACAAAAATATTTATTAAAATTACACTTATACCTGTTATATATTCTAATTCTTTTTTTAAATATTTTTGAATTTTTAAACCAACCTGTTGTATGTTTTCGCCATATAGGAATACTAAATTGAGATTTACTAAAATGCCATCATCTTTTATATTGATCTGGGATTTCCCTAATTTAACCACTTCTTTAAAATCTTTAAGAATATAAATAATTATATCTAAAATTGCATTTTCCGATATATATAACTTTCCATAATAGCTAAAAGGTGGTCTTACAATCGCCCTTTCCCCAATTTTTCTTTTACCATATCTGCGTTTATAAAATATTTCTAACGACTCCAATAAATTTATGGGAAATTTTCTTTGAACCTCAATACCTGGAAGGGGGATCACGTGTCTCCCTTCTTTTAACCTGCTAAGTTTTGCTTCTTCAATTTCTTTTTCGGATGAAATATCTTCAATTTTGAAAATCCTCTTAGGTGGAGGTAATTCTAATGTCTTAATAATTTTATCAATCATTCTAATTGAAGTTCCTATAACAAGGATCTTAGCTGGTTTAGCTTTTCTTATAGTTTCTTTTACCTCATAAGCATGGGAAGGCTCCTCAAAGATAGCTGTCCTTATAGCCTGAATTCTATTCTTTTCTCTTTTGGCAGAATGACCGGCTAAAATCTTATCTTTCCTAATTAAAAGGCCATCATCTATAATATAGTTTATGTTAAATTTATGAGCAACCAAAAGGGCCTTATAACTTTTGCCTGTTCCACTCTCTCCAATTAAGGCAAATACTTCCATTTTTAATTGCCTTCTTCCAGTATTTTCCGTATCTCGTATCTCGTATTTAGTATCACGCCAAAAAAATACATTCTAATATATAATTTTAAATTTCTTTAATCTTTCTGACTATTTATTTTTTACGAGAGATACGATTCACGAGATACGAGATACTAATTTTTATTTTTTAGTTTTCACCCAACCTCTACCTTCTACTGCTCTGGCTACTCGTTGAATTGCAATTAAATAAGCGGCATCACGAGTATAGCATTTTTTCTCTTCAGCTAAATCCGCAACAGCATTAAAGGCATTAGTCATAATGTGATCAAGTTTTTCGAGAACTTCATCTTTTGGCCAATAATAATTCATATTATTTTGAACTTGTTCAAAATAAGAAACAGTTACTCCACCAGCGTTGCAAAGAAAATCAGGTATTACATATATACCTTTTTCTTTTAACACTTCATCTGCTTCTAAAGTTGTAGGGGTATTAGCTGCCTCAGCATAAATTTTAACTATTTCAAAATTAATATCATTTACATTGTCTTGAGTAACCGCTTGTCCTAAAGCTGCAGGAATAATAACAGTTACTTCCTTTTTTAACCAGGCATCCCCGGCTTCCTGTTTCCAGCCAAAAGATTTAGCTTTTTCTGGGTCAATAGTCCCAAATTTATCTAAAGTACCTGGGGCAAGCAAGTCCTCAGGATTTATCCCGTTTTCACAACTATAAGTATAGGCTTTTTTATCTTTGGGATCCCAGCACGACATAGCAACAACCTTGCCACCATATTGGGTAAATTTTTCACAAGTATATCGCGCTACATTGCCTGCACCCTGAATAGATGCAGTTGCATCCTTAAAATCAATACCTAAACTTTTCAAGGCTTCTCGAATGCAGTAAACTACCCCATAACCGGTAGCTTCAGTTCGCCCAAGAGAACCTCCCACGCCCACGGCTTTACCGGTTACAAAACCCGGTTTTCGGCATCGGGCAATAGTATCATATTCATCCATTATCCAGAGCATGTCCTGGGGATTAGTAGCCACATCTGGAGCAGGGACATCCATTTCTGGACCAACGATATCAAATACTTTTCTAACCCATCCACGACAAAGTCTCTCTACTTCTCTATCTGATAACTCTCTTGGGTCAACAATTACTCCACCTTTACCTCCACCCAAAGGAATATCTACTACTGCACATTTCCAGGCCATCATCATAGCTAACTGTTTAACCATATCAAGGGTTTCATCTTTAGCAAAACGTATACCGCCTTTAGCTGGTCCACGAGCGGTAGAATGTTGTACTCTAAAACCTATAAAAGTTTTAGTAGTGCCATTATCCATATCTATTGGAATAGTAAATTGCATAATTCTTTCTGGTTCTCTTAAAAATTCACGTAATGCTGGATCAAGACCTAATCTTTCCGCGTTTTGATCAAACTGTGCTTGCACTAATTCAAAGGGATTCATTTCTTCAGACATTTTTTATAGTCCTCCCGAATATTTTTAAAAATTTTATTTAAACAAAATACAATTTTAACCAATACCGAATATCCTAATTTTTGCTCAACTATCCCTCCTTCCTCTTGAAGTAATTTATATTTTTTTATCCCTTTCTCAAACTCCCTCCAGAAGAAAGGTAATCATTGATTGCCCGGGCGGCTACCTTACCATCTCCTACCGCAGAAATTACTGTAGCTGAACCTCGAACAATATCTCCCCCAGCAAATATTCCTGCTCTGGTAGTGGCTTTGGTA
>LDZU01008742.1_pt1 | contig 70846 bp, 60 predicted proteins | sample 615531 | NCBI WGS metagenome assembly LDZU01 (sample SAMN03408293, study PRJNA278302) | terrestrial metagenome | isolation source: oil reservoir sample SB2 | place: USA: Alaska, North Slope, Schrader Bluff formation | collected 2011-09 | reverse complement strand
AGAAGGAATAGAAAAAAGATGATATAGTGAAATGTTTTTTGTGGCGGAAAGCCGTACTACACAAGGAATTTCAAATAAAGTGGCGAAGTTGACTTGACAAGAGTAAAATTTTAGTATAATATATTTTCAAAATATCTAAAAGAATATTCTAGTGAGGAAAAGTAGGTTATTTCCTGATTTAAAAAGAGAGAGATACAACTGGTGAAAGTGTCTCAAGGGGAATAATCAAAAAGAGAACCTCAAGAAAATCTGGTTGGTTACCTTTAAAAACTTTTAATGAGTGGGGTAAATAATTTATCCAATCCCAGGTGGCACCGCGAGATTCTATCTCGTCCTTTTATGATAATAGATATTATCAGGGGACGGGATTTTTTATTTTATGTAAATAAAGGTGCCAGGCACTTTTGTTTACATTTTTAAGAGGATAATTATTTACTCAACCCGGGTGGCACCACGGGAAATTATATCTCGTCCTTGATGATAATGGATAAAGAAATTATCGAAGGGGCGAGATTTTTTATTTTCTAAAAAAAGTGGGGTGAATAGAATATGAAAAAATTAAAAGTAAGCATAATCGGGGCAACTGGTTATACAGGGAAGGAGTTAGTAAAAATATTGATGAATCACCCAAAAGTGGAATTGGTTTATCTAACTTCTTCTACATATACAGGGGAAAATATAGCTGAGATTTTTCCTGAATTCCGGAATAAATTAGACCAAGCACTTATAAATCTTGATTTGGAGGTAGTATCTCGGGATTCAGATCTGGTGTTTACAGCCCTTCCTCATACAGTTTCTATGGAAGTGGTTTCTGAGTTATTTAAAAAAGGGGTTAAAGTGGTTGATTTAAGTGCAGATTATCGTCTGAAAGATTCTGCAGTGTATAAGGAATGGTATAAGAAAGAGCATAACCAGATTAGTAAGGAACTATTAAATAATGCTGTTTATGGGTTACCAGAGATTTATTCAGACAAAATAAAGGTTACTTCTTTGGTAGCTAATCCGGGCTGTTACCCTACCAGTATAATTTTAGGGATTGCTCCCTTATTAAAATATCATTTAGTAAAACCAGAAGGAATTGTTATTGATTCTAAATCTGGTACTACTGGGGCAGGGAGAAAATTATCTTTAGGCCTTCATTTCTCAGAGTGCAATGAAAATTTTAAGGCTTATAAAGTTATCAAACATAACCATATTCCAGAGATTGAGCAGGAGTTATCAGCTATTTATTTTAGTGAAAGTGAGTGTAGGCAGGAGAGGACAGAGATAAAGGTTTGTTTTACTCCCCATCTTCTTCCGATTAATCGAGGAATTTTGTCTACCTGTTATTTGACTTTAAAGGAATCCAAAGAGGAAGGCGAGATTTTGGAGGTTTATCAAAAATTTTATCAGAATACACCATTTGTGAGAATTTTTGAGCCACCTGATCTACCAGAAATAAAGTTTGTTTCAGGCACTAACTATTGTGATATCGGATTTAGTTTAGATAAAAGGGTGAACAAGATAAAAGTAATTTCAGTTATTGATAATTTACTTAAAGGGGCTGCTGGCCAGGCGGTACAGAATATGAATATTATGTCTAGTTTCCCTGAAACTTGCGGGCTTAAATTTTAAGTGAGATTTTAGAGAAAGAACGGTCGGATAAACCCAACCTTTATAAATTAGAAATGAAAGGATGTGATGATTATGGCAGATATATTAGGTAAAAAAGATTTTCAAGTAATAAAAGAAGGTATAACTTACCCCCAGGGGATAAAGGCGGCAGGAATTAACTGTGGGATAAGATTAAATAAAAAGGATTTGGCTTTAATCTATTCAGAAAAAGTAGCAGAGGCAGCGGCAATGTACACTACCAATAAATTTAAAGCTGCTCCTCTCATAGTTACAGAAAATAATTTAGTTAAATCACAAGGGAAGCTACAAGCAGTCGTAATAAATAGTGGGATAGCTAATGCCTGTACAGGAGAGAAAGGATTAAAGGATGCTTGGGAAATGATAAACTATGTTTCAAAAGGTTTAAAAATTAAAGAGGAATACGTGGCAGTGGCTTCTACAGGAAAAATTGGTGAATTCTTGCCTTTAAAAAAGATAGAGGCTGGCTTAAAAGAAGCTGTTCCTATGCTAAGCATTTCAGGAGGTACGGAGGCAGCAGAGGCAATATTAACTACAGATACTAAAAAGAAAGAAGTAGCGGCCAGCTTTAAATTAGGCGAACAGCAAGTGAAAATTGGAGGTATGGCTAAAGGTTCGGGGATGATTCATCCTAATATGGCGACTATGTTGGCATTTATTACCAGCGATGTATCTATTAGCCAGGGGCTACTTAAATATGCCTTACAGCAAGTAGTTGAAAAAACTTTTAATATGATTAGTGTCGATGGCGATACCAGTACCAATGATATGGTGATAGTAATGGCCAATGGCCTGGCGGGAAATCCAACAATTGAAGAGAAAGATGAAAATTATTATAAATTTTACCAGGCCTTATACTATGTAGCTGAGTATTTAGCCAAATGCATAGTTAAAGATGGAGAGGGAGCTACTAAGGTGATTGAGGTAGAAGTTCAAAATGCAGTATCTTTCAAAGAGGCTAAGAAGGTTGCTAAAGCGGTAATTAATTCCCCCCTGGTAAAGACCGCAATTTTTGGGAAAGACCCTAACTGGGGGAGAATACTGGCAGCAGTTGGTTATTCCGGGGCTGATATAGAACCAGATAAAGTCGACCTTTATTTAAAAGAAAAAATTATAGAAAATGGCCAACCTTTAGAGTTTTCTCGACAAGAGGTACATAAATACTTGGAATCTTCTGATGAAATCAAAATTATAATTGACCTTAAAATGGGAAAGGATAGCGCTACTGCCTGGGGGTGTGACTTAACCTATGATTATGTGAAGATAAATACTAAGTACAATTAGTACGAGTATAGTAATTAGTAATGAGTGATGAGTGATACTTAGAGTCTTGATTTATCAGGCCCACAAAATACGGGATACAGGGAGAATAAATACGAGATTTGCATCAACTAGTAAACTTGGCAAACGGCTAACCGGGAAACTGGGTAACTAAGTGACTAATAAAATTGATAAATCGGTAAATTGGAGAATTGATAAATTGAAAGAAAGGGGGGTGATAGCAATGAAAAAAGAAATAGATAAGCGGGGAGAAATTCTTTTGGAAGCCCTGCCTTATATTAAAAAATTCTGGAATAAGATTGTAGTAATAAAATATGGTGGTAGTGCTATGCAGGATGAGAAATTAGAGAAACAGATTATAAAGGATGTCATCCTTTTGAAATATGTGGGGATGAAGCCAGTAATTATTCATGGCGGTGGACCGGAGATTTCTGCCGAGATGGAAAAAAGGAATAAAATTCCCCAATTTGTTAACGGATTGAGGGTAACCGATGAGGAGACAATGGAAATAACCGAAATGGTCTTAACCGGAAAGATTAATACTCGCCTGGTAGCGGAAATTAATTTACATATTTCTGAGGGGCCTGGAAATGGAGTAAAAGGGATTGGCTTAAGTGGAGAGGATGCCCAGCTTTTGAGGGTTAAGAAACATCGGGTACCAGAATTAGGTTTAGTAGGAGAAGTAGAAAAAATTAATCCGGAGATATTGACCATTTTACTGGAGAAGAATTACATTCCAGTAATTGCTACGGTAGGAGTAGATGAGAAGGGAATTAGATACAACATTAATGCCGATACTGTAGCAGCTCAAATAGCCATTTCGTTACAGGCGGAAAAATTAGTATTTTTAACTGACGTAGATGGTATATTTAGAGATTATTCTGATACCTCAACCCTGATTAGCAGTCTTAATATTAGTGAGGTAAAAAAACTGGTTAAATCAGGTTGTGTGCAAAAGGGAATGATTCCTAAGGTAGAATCAGCTATTCAGGCCTTAGAAGGAGGGGTAAAGAAGGTCCACCTCTTAAATGGTAAATATCCGCATTCTATTTTGTTGGAAGTATTTACGGATAGCGGGATAGGAACAGAAATTATTACTTAATCAAGGTAACCCAAATAATCAGAATAAAATTTGTGTAATCAATCATTATAAATCTTAGATTTGAATAAGGAGGTCTAAAAATTATGAAGACTGAAGAATTAATAGAAAGGGGAAAAAAATATTTGATGCAGACTTACACCAGGCCGGCAATGGTTTTGGATAAAGGTGCGGGGACGAAAGTATGGGACCTGGAAGGCAAGCAATACTATGATTTTGTAGGTGGTATAGCGGTTAATGCCCTGGGTTATAGTCATCCTAAATTAGTTCAGGTAATTAAGGAACAGGCTGAAAAGTTAATCCATTGTTCTAATCTTTATTATAGTGAACCTCAGATAAATTTAGCCAAGATGTTAGTAGAACTATCCTGTGGGGATAAGGTGTTTTTTGGTAATAGTGGAGCAGAGGTAAACGAAGGAGCTATTAAGATTGCTATTAAATATTTTAAGAACCAAGGTGAGGATAAACACAGGATAATTTATATGAAAAATTCCTTTCATGGAAGAACCATTGCTACTCTGGCTGCTACTGGTCAATACAAATATCAGAAGGATTATCTTTCTATCCTGCCTAAATTCAAGGAGGCAATATTTAATGACCTTGATTCGGTAAAGGCAGGAATTGACCAGGAAGTAGCAGCAGTATTGCTTGAGCCTATCCAGGGAGAAGGGGGCATAAATGTTGCCACAGAGGAATTTATAAAGGGATTAAGAGAATTGTGTAACCAGGAAGGAATATTACTCATCTTCGATGAGATTCAATGTGGCCTGGGTAGAACTGGAAAGATGTTTGCCTACCAACATTATGGTGTAGAGCCAGATATTTTGACTATTGCTAAATCTTTAGGAGCAGGAATACCCATTGGAGCTTTGATTGCCAAGGAAAAAATTGCTTCTTCTTTTAAACCTGGAGATCATGGGACTACTTTTGGTGGAAATCCCTTAGCCTGTGCAGCTGCAATAGCTAATTTAAAAGTTATACAAGAGGAAGATTTGGTTGGGAAATGTCAAGAAAAGGGAGAATACTTTAAAACTAAATTAGAAGGCCTTAAAGAAAAATATCCCCAGAAGATAAAAGAAATAAGAGGTTTAGGTTTAATGATTGGCGTGGAATTGGAAGAAGAAGGTCAGGAAATAGTCAAGAAATGTTTAGAAGAAGGAGTGCTAATTAATTGTACAGCGAAAAAAGTATTACGTTTTTTACCACCCTTAATCGTGCAAAAAGAGGAAATAGATTATTTAATAGATATTTTAAACAAAATCTTAATGTAAACAAAAGTGCCTGGCACTTTTGTTTACATTTTAATTTTATGGAGGAAGGAAGATGAAAAAAGTGAAAAAAATAGTATTGGCTTATTCGGGAGGGTTAGATACTTCTGTAGCCATTAAATGGCTAAAAGAAAATTATTGCGAAGAAGTGATTACGGTAGCAGTTGACGTGGGTCAGAATAGTGATTTAGAATATGTAAAGGAAAAAGCTCTTAAGATTGGAGCAAGTAAATCTTATATTATTGACGCTAAAGATGAATTTGTACACAATTATGTTTTGCCAGGATTACAAGCAGGTGCGGTTTATGAGTCACGCTATCCTTTAGCTACAGCCTATTCCCGACCATTAATTTCTAAGATATTAGTGGATTTTGCTGAGAAGGAAGAAGCAGAAGCCATCGCCCACGGTTGTACTGGAAAGGGGAATGACCAGGTAAGATTTGAAGTATCTATCTCTGCTTTAAATCCAAAATTGCAAGTAATTGCTCCAGCTCGAGAATGGGGGCTTACTCGAGAAGAGGAAATCGAATATGCTAAAAAGCACCAGATTCCTGTCCCTGTAGATGTGGATAATCCTTACAGTGTAGACCAGAATTTGTGGGGAAGGTCTATTGAATGTGGAGTATTAGAGGACCCTTGGATGGAACCACCAGAAGAAGGAGTTTACGAATGGACGGTAAACCCGGAAGACGCTCCTGGTAAACCAACTTATCTGGAGATACATTTTGAAAAGGGAGTGCCGCAGAGTATAAATGGAAAGGAGATGCCTCTGGTGGATCTAATTTTAAACTTGAACAAAATTGGAGGAGAAAACGGTGTAGGTCGGGTAGATATGGTAGAGAACAGATTGGTAGGAATCAAATCTCGAGAGATCTATGAATGTCCGGCAGCTACTATCTTGTTAAAGGCATATCAGTCTTTGGAAGGGTTAGTTTATCCTCGAGAATTATCTCATTTTAAAAAGATTATTTCCCAGAAGTATGCCGAATTAACTTACTATGGCCTATGGTATTCTGCATTAAAGGAAGCTCTGGATGGCTTTGTAAGAGCAATCAAGGATAAGGTGACTGGGACAGTGAAAGTTAAATTATTTAAAGGTAATTGTGTAGCAGTGGGCAGAAAATCTAAAAATTCTCTGTACGATTTTAATCTGGCTACTTATGACCAGGGAGATACTTTCAATCAGGATTTTGCTAAGGGATTTATAGAACTCTGGGGTCTGCCTACTAAGGTGTATTCTTCGGTGAATAGGAAAAGCAGTAATAAGAGATAAGTAATGAGTAATAAGTAATAAGTTTCAAGTTGCAGGTTTCTAGTTTGTCATCGCGAGGAGTATAACGACAAAGCAATCTCAATATTTCCTCCCCCCTGAGGGGGAGGATTAAGGTGGGTGTGGAGAAGATGAAAAAACTATGGGGTGGAAGATTTAAAAAGGGTATAAATAAAGAGATGGAAAAATTTATCTCTTCTCTCTCTTTTGATAAGAAATTAGTAAAACATGATCTCTTGGGGAGCATTGCCCATACCCAGATGTTAGGGAAATGTAAAATTATCACTCAAGAAGAAAAAGATAAGATTGTGAAAGGACTAAGGCAACTATTAAAAGAAGTGCAAGAGAACAAGATAGAAATTGTTGCGGGAGAAGCAGAAGACATCCACTCCTGGGTGGAAAATAAATTAAAAGAAAAGATAGGGAAGGTAGCTGGGAAGTTACATATTGCCCGAAGCAGAAATGACCAGATAGCTCTTGATGAGCGGATGTATTTAAAAGAAGAGGTGCTAAAGATTCTGGATTTATTAAAAGATTTACAGAAATCTCTTTTGTCATCTGCTCAGAAGAACTTAGGGATAATTATGCCCGGATATACCCACCTACAGCATGCCCAGCCCCTCCTTTTTTCTCACCACCTGATGGCTTATTTTTATATGTTTGAACGAGACAGGGGAAGAATGCAGGATTTATATAAAAGAATTGATGTTTTACCTTTAGGCTCTGCCGCATTAGCAGGCACTTCTTTTCCCATTGATAGAGAATATGTGGCCTCCCAGCTTGGCTTTAAAAAAATTTCCGAGAATAGCCTGGATGCGGTAAGTGATAGAGATTTTATTTTAGAATTTTTATCGGCTTCCACTATCTTAATGATGCATTTAAGTCGTTTGGGAGAGGAATTAGTCTTATGGTCTACACCAGAGTTCAATTTTATAGAATTAGATGATTCTTTTTGTACCGGGAGCAGTATTATGCCTCAGAAGAAAAATCCTGATGCTGCAGAATTAATTAGAGGGAAAACTGGGCGGGTCTATGGAAATTTGATAAATCTTCTAACTATGATGAAGGCTTTGCCCTTAGCTTATAACCATGATATGCAAGAGGATAAAGAACCTTTATTTGATACAGTATCTACCTTGGAGAGTTCGTTATTTTTAATGAGCAAAATGATAGAGACTATGTGGATTAACAAAGAAAAGATGGAGAAGGGAACCAAGGGTGATTTTTCTACCGCTACTGAATTAGCAGATTATTTGGTAAAAAAAGGTTTATCTTTTAGAGAAGCCCATAAATTAGTTGGTAAAATCGTTCTATATTGTCTGGAAAATAAAAAAATTTTGGAGGAGTTAACTCTTGCAGAATTGAGTTCTTTTCATAAAGATTTTAATGAAGACGCTTTAAAGATTTTAAAACCTGTATCTGCTGTTGAAGCAAAGGATTCATATGGCGGAACTTCTCTAAAGAGAGTCAAAGAGTCTATCCAGAAAGCTAAGAAAATATTAGAAGAAAATATTAATTGCTAAAACTAAAATTAATTTTACTGTTTTTCTTATTTTAAAGGAATTTTATTTTTTGGATCTTTCCTTTGTTATCCCTTCGAAAAAACTCAACATAACTACTTTCTTTTATGATATTCTCTTCAGATAATTTAGGAATTGCTATTTTCTCTCGAGTTTGACAGTTATGCACAAATTTTAGGTATTTAATCCCCTCAAACCCTTGAAAAATAAGCGTTCTGTTTTTTATTCTCGTAAAAAGTACCACCAAACATGAATATTTATTTAACCTGGGGAGATTAGACCAAATCAAGAACAATCCCAGCTTTCAAAACCTGGCCCTGCGTCTTTTAGAATTATCCGGAGCAAAAGACCTGGTCAGCTTAGATATCATCTCGGATGCTCAAATAGTCAACGTGGGTTATATCGTTTACCAAAAGATATGGCAGGAATTTGGTTTAGATGACCTTTTGTTTCGGTTAAAAGATTCAGGTAAAACCCAGTTTGACTTGAGCAAGACCTGTTTTCTTATGACCATTCAGCATCTCCTGGATCCTAAAAACAAGCTTAAAACATATAGTAACCAGCATCATTATGTAAGACTACCAGAAGTAAGGTTACACCAGTTGTATCGTTCCTTAGATATTCTTTGTGACCACAAAGAAATACTGGAAGAAGAGATATTTTTTAAAAACCGTAACCTTTTCAATATACAGGTAGATGTAGTCTTTTACGATGTAACCAACTTTTCCTTTGAGAGTGTAAAACCAGATAGCTTAAGGGATTTTGGTTTTTCCAAGGATGGTAAATTCCAAGAGGTTCAAGTAGTCATGGGCCTTTTAATAGACCGGGAAGGAAGACCTATAGGGTATGATCTTTTCCCTGGTAACACCTTTGAGGGGAAAACCCTAGAAGAGGTCTTTTCAAAACTGGAAAAACGCTTTGGTATACGAAAGGTAATCATTGTGGCCAATAGAGGCGTAAACGGTAAGATAAACCTGAAAAAGATTACTGATAGAGGATATGACTACATATTTGCCTCTCGAATAAAAAACCTGAAAAAAGAGGTAAGACCAGAAATATTTAAAGATGATTATCATAAGATGGGAGAAATCAGTTACAAGGTCATAAGCTATACAGATAAAATTAAAGAAGATCACCAAATCTACGAACTCCCTGAAGAACTCATTATCACCTATTCTCCCCAGAGGGCCCAGAAAGATAAAGCCGATAGAGAAAGACTGATTAAAAAAGCTAAAGTTTTACTTCAGAATAAATCCTCTATCACTGCCAGTAATAAAAGAGGGGGGGAAGAAATACCTAAGAAGTTCAAGAAAGGTAAGCTGGGTTCTTGATGAAAAGGCGATTAGAAAAGATGAGATGTTTGACGGATATTATGCTATCCAGACCAGTGAAAGAAACCTTACCCCCCAAGATATCATTGAGGCCTACCACAATCTATGGAAGATAGAAGAATCATTTCGGATAATGAAGACTACCCTTTCGGTAAGACCAGTCTTCCACTGGACCGAACCGAGGATAAAAGGTCATTTTGTGATCTGTTTTTAGCCTTTCTTTTGGAGAGTACCTTAGAATTCAAGCTGAAAAGGGCTCGTCTTAAAGTATCACCACCACAAATTCGATAAACCCTAAATTCTATAAATTTTGCGGAAGTTAAGATAAAGCAGAAGAAGTTTTATCTTAAAACCAAGTTTATTACTTTGGGTAATAAGATTTTAAGGTTGTCACATATAAAACCACCCCCAAATGTTACTCCAGGTAGGGAGTTATCTTTGTAAAATAAAAAATGTAGTGCAAAAATATGCATTTTCATTTTTTATTTGTTGATAAATAAGGGGTTTTGTGAGATTAAGTGTCAAAGTCAGGATTTATTATCAAGGTAGGAGATAAAATTGTCAAAGAAGATTATCTTCTTACTTCCTCTTCCCAGGTTTAACTATTTCCGATTATAGGTGGGGGGGTAGAGAGAGATTTTTTCTCTACACCCATATAATAAAAAGTAAAGTAAAAAATGTTTATTTTCGGGTAATATCAGCTTTCTCCAATCTTTCCACTGCTTCTTCTAATCTTTCTTTTTCCACAGTTAGGGCAATTCTTACATATCCCTCACCGTAATCACCATAGCCAATTCCTGGAGTTACAATAATTCCTGTCTTTTCTAATAAAAGATTAGCAAATTCTATAGAGCTCATTTTGTTTAAAGTGGGAATCCAGATATAAAAAGTAGCTTTGGTCGGCTTGATATTCCATCCTAATTTATTCAATCCTTTGATAACTATATCTCGTCTTTGAGTATAAATCTGATTCATCTTTTCTATATTATCCTGAGGTCCAGTTAATGCTTCGATACCAGCTTTTTGAATAGCCTTAAAGACACCTGAATCAATATTACTTTTAACGATAGAGAGAGCGGAAATAGCTTCTTTATTTCCTACTGCAAAACCCAATCTCCAGCCAGTCATATTATAAGTTTTGGATAGAGAATGAAATTCAATTCCTACCTCTTTAGCTCCATCTACCTCTAAGAAACTGTTGGCTTTATACCCATTAAAAGTCATCTCCGAATAGGCAAAATCATGACAGACCAAGATATCATATTTTTTAGCAAATTTTACCACCTTTTCAAAAAAATCTTTATTGGCAACAGCAGCAGTAGGATTGTTAGGGTAATTGATAAACATTAATTTAGCTCTTTTGGCAATCTCTTCATCTATCTCTTCTAAATCCGGTAAAAAATTATTTTCTTCTAGTAAAGGCATAATGTAGGGAAAACCATTAGCAAATAGAGTACCTGTTTTATAGACCGGATACCCGGGGTCAGGAATAAGGCTAAAATCTCCAGGGTCAATAAAAGCCAGAAAGATATGAGCTATTCCCTCTTTGGAACCGATTAAAGCCATTACTTCTTTATCTGGGTCTAAGTCAATTCCAAACCTGTTTTTGTACCATAGTGTAACTGCTTGTCTGAATTCAGCGGTCCCTTGATAGGGAGGATAATTATGAGTTTTTGGATCTTTAACACTTTCTCGCAATTTTTCGATTATATGTGAAGGGGTAGGTTGGTCAGGATCACCTATTCCTAAGTTAATAATATCGACTCCTCTTTTTATTGCTTCTTCCTTTTTCTTATCAATTTCAGCAAACAAATAAGGGGGGATAGTTTCTATCCTTTGGGCTATCTTCATTGAATATTTCTCCTTTCGTTTTTACAATTTTAACGACTTCTTTATAGCCAATCTACCCCTCATTATACCAGATATTACACCAAATTTTTAATTAATTGTTCTCTTTCTCCATATAATAAATCAATAATTGGAATTTCTATTAAGGTATAACATCCAGGTTTTTGTTTTTGGGAAGCCCGAGCGGCGCAGGTTAGAATTTGAGCAGTAAGGGCCGGATTATTTATTTTCATATTAAACTCAAATAGTTGGTTATGAGACTTTCCTGAAACTCCTTTTCTCTCCATTTTTACTCCATGACCCATATCCATTAATTTATTAACCTCATCAACCTGAATAACATGAGTTTCATCATGGACAAAATATTCGTCAGTTTTTATAGCTGAGGCAACTTCTTTAAAGGAGAAACCTCCTTTTAGTTCTACATATACCATTCTTCTATGGACGCCTGTCCCCAGAGGGATAGTTAATGATAAAGCATTTTTCACTCCAGGGATGGATTTTACTGCGGTAGAATGTCCCATACTCATCCCGGGGCCGAAATTGGTATAAGTAATACCTTTAGGAGCCATTGCCTGAAATAATCCCCGGACTACTGAATCAGTTCCTGGATCCCAGCCAGCTGAGATTATAGCTACCGCATTATTTTTTTGGGCAACAGTTTCAAGTTCCTTTTTAAGTTCCCAAATATTGGTATGGATGTCATAGCTATCGACCGTATTTATTCCCAGAGATAATATTTCTCGGGCAAATTTAGGAACTTCCCTGCTGGGTGCACAAATGATAGCAACATCTATTTCCCCTAGTTCCTTAAGGTTAGAAGTTACTTTAGTAGTGCTAAGTTCTAAGGGGGTATTAGAGATAGAAGAGGGCCTTCTTACCACTCCAGCTAACTCAAAATCAGGCGCCTCTTGCACAGCGTCCAGGACATATCTTCCGATATTTCCGTATCCTACAATGGCTGTTTTAATTTTTTCCATTTTTTCTTCCTTTCTTAATTAAATTATTTTTCTATATAGATTAATGATTATTTCCCAAAAAGCCAAAAATACTTTCGATAGATTATGTATGTATTACGCTACTGTTAATTTTATAGCAAATTATGACTTTTGGGCTTATAATTATTTTGTAGGGGCACAATGAATTGTGCCCTCACTCTAATTGCTTTATTTTTCCTGTGGGCACGATACATCGTGCCCTACTGTACACTTTTGTTTACTTTTTGGGTTTCAATCATTAATGAAATTTATTTTTTATGTTGATTATTTTCTACGGGTTCGATGAATCGTGTCCCTATCTTCTAACTCTTTTCTTGTTACTCATCACTCATTAATTATTACTGTTATTATATCTTCAATACATCTTTCATTTCATAAAAACCTGCAGGTTTGCCTTCCATAAATTTTATAGCCTGGATGGTACCATAAGCAAAAGTATCCCGGCTGTGAGCTTTATGAGTAAGTTCTAATCTTTCACCTAAGGAAGTAAACATCACCGTATGTTCACCGCAAATATCCCCGCTTCGAATCGAGTGGATACCAATCTCTCCCCTTTTTCTTTCTCCAATTATTCCTTCTCTGCCATAGACTGCTACTTCATTCAGATTCACCCCTCTGGCATTTGCGATTTCCTGAGCTAATTTTTTCGCTGTTCCACTGGGAGCATCTTTTTTAAACCGATGATGGGCTTCTACAATTTCTATATCATAATCATCGCTCAAAGAAGCAGCGGTTTTAGCCACCAGTTTAAATAGTAGATTTACACCTAAAGACATATTTGGTGAGAGAAGAAAAGGAATGCCTTGAGATAATTTATTGATTTCTTTGATTTCCTCTGAGGAGAACCCGGTAGTCCCTATAATCATAGTCTTTTTATATTTTGAGACAACTTCCAGATGTATAAGAGAAACTTGGGGATTGGTAAATTCAACTATCTGATCAGCACTTTGAATTATCTCTTCTAGATTGTCTTTAATAATTATTCCAGTTTCTCCTAATCCTACTACTATTCCCCAATCCTTTCCCTTCTGGGGATGAGAAGGGGATTCAATTATACCTACTAATTTCATATCTTCGTTCTGATGAACTAACCGAGCGACTGTGGAACCCATCTTCCCGCAGCCGCCACAAACAATGACCTTAATCATTTTATTATTCCTCCAGTAAACCAAATTTTATTAGGTCTGCCTTTAATTTAGCAAGATTATTTTCACTCATTGGACAAAGAGGTAATCGTAACTCGCCAGAAGGCAATCCTATTAACTGGGCACTAGTTTTAACTGGAATAGGATTAGTTTCATAAAACATAGCATTACTTAAGGGATAAATTTTTGATAAGAAAAGTTCTTTAGCTTTTTGATAATTCCCTTCTTCGTAGTATTTTATCATTTCAGCCACATCTTTCGGTATAATATTAGCAACTACGGAAATGACTCCCTTGCCTCCGATGGATAGCACAGGAAGCAATAATTTATCGTCTCCAGAAAGAAGGGTAATTTTTTCTCCGCATAATTCAACTATTTGTGTCATCTGTTCTAAATTTCCACTGGCTTCTTTTACTGCTACGACATTTTTTAGTTCTGCTAATTCTGCTAATGTTTCAGGCAACAAATTAACTCCAGTTCGAGAGGGGACATTATAGATGACTATAGGTATGTCTATTTCTTCTGCTATCTTTTTAAAGTGCAGATACAATCCCTTTTGGGTGGGTTTATTATAATAAGGGGTGATTATCAGGGCTCCATCTGCTCCTACTTCTTTAGCATGAGAAGTTAGTTCTAAGGCCTCTCGAGTGCAATTGGAGCCAGTTCCAGCAATTACCGGAACTCTCCCTGCTACTGCTTTAACGGTGATTTCCACCACTTTTTTATGTTCCTCATGAGAAAGAGTAGGGGATTCCCCGGTAGTGCCACAGGGGACAATACCATTGGTCCCATTTTTGATATGAAACTCCACCAATTCTTTTATTCCTTGTTCATTGACTTCTCCACTCTCGGTAAATGGGGTAATCATAGCTACTAAAGATCCTTTAAACATTTTTTAATCCTCCTTTTTTATTTAGTCGTTAGTTAGTCGTTAGTATTAGTTACCTAGTTACTTGGTTAATTAGTTAGCTAGTTTAAAAGACTAAACCACCAACCCGCTAAAAAATTTAAAGCGAAAAACTCAAAACCATAAACTTGTATATCGTATTGTGGTATCGTGTTTACTCCCCCCTCACCCTAACCCTCTCCCTCGGAGGGGAGAGGGAATAAAGGATCAGTATATTTTAATTTATTCCATATACTATGAGTATATAATACGATATGCAGACTTATTATGAATACCGACTCCTGGCTCCTGAATTCTATTTATTTCCGAGATACGATTCACGAGATACGAGATACTAAATACGAGATACGAATTTGGTTTACGCTAAATTCAGTTAGTAACCACAATCCCTGCTTCTTGTAACGATTTATTGATTATATTATAGGCAAACTCTCTGTCTTTCCATTCCAGGAATATTAAAATATCGGTTTTTATTGTAGTCATTTCAATTATATTTATATTATTTTGAGCTAAGGGTCGGGTAATCCTCTCAATAATTCCTGGTGTTTCAATAAAATCCCTGCTTCTGGCTATTATTAAAGCAACATCATTTTTTAAAGTAACTGACTTTAATCTTTCATCTTCAATTACAATTGGATGAATCAGGTCATAAGATTGCTGAGCATAATTCTCTGTAACATAAATTCCAATATGTTTTGTACCGATGGAAACTCCATATAAACTAATATGATTATCAGAGATAGGGGTAATTATCTTTTTTAATAATCCTGGAGTATTAAATATTTCAGTTCCCAGGATAGTTAACATAGTAAGTTTTTCTTTAAAAAGGATTAATTTACTTTTAAAAGCCCCTATTATTTCTGTCCCTTCTGCAGATAAGTCTCCCTTTTGAAAATGTATGATTTTTGCTTTCATCTTGTCTGTTTTATATTTTAAAGCTTGGGGGTGTAGAACTTTTGCCCCGCCTTCAGCAAGGATCCCCATCTCTTCCACACTTATTTTTTTTAAAGTTATAGGCTCTTTTTCTTTTATTATGCGAGGGTCAGCACTTAAGACTCCTACTGCATCGGTTACTATAATCACTTCATCTGCTTCTATAAAGTTTCCTAAAGCGAAAGCAGTGATATCGCTTCCCCCACGACCTAAAGTAGTTATACTGCCATCTTTATAGCTTCTACCTAAGAAACCGCATACTATAGGAATAATACCTTTCTTAAGCAGTGGGTCGATTACTTTCTGACACTTTTTTTTGGTTTCCTCAGAAAGTATTTTAGCTTGACTAAAATTATCATCAGTTATTATAGGGAAATCCTTATCTGCGGGGTCAAAATATTTGGCTGAAAATCCCATAGATCTAATAGTTGTTGATAAAAGTCGTGCACTTATTCGTTCTCCCATAGAGACAAAGTCAGCATAATCTTTGTCTTCAATACGATCTTTAGCAGAGTCTTTAAGCAAAGAAGTTAAGATATCAGTAGTATTTCCCATTGCTGAAACAACTACTACTACTTCATCCCCTTTTTCTGCTTGTTGAATAATTGATTGGGCAGCTTTTTTAATTCTTTCTGGATTCTGAACACTTGTTCCGCCAAACTTTACTACTAATCTATTCATAAAACTTCACCTCTATATTTAAATCATTTTTTAATGTACCCATTACTTTGTCATATATCATTTCTTATAATATCTTCATAAGTTTCTCCTTTTACTATTAATCTATCTTCCCCTTGGTTAACTAAAATTACAGGTGGTCGGAGAAGTCGATTATAATTACTGGACATAGAATAATGATAAGCCCCGGTAGTAAATACTGCTAAAAGGTCTCCCACTGAAGTTGAAGGAAGTTTCAAATCCTTTATTAAAATATCTCCTGATTCACAGCATTTTCCTGCAATAGTAACTACTTCTTCAGGTAGATTGCTGTTTATTTTATTTACCAAAACTGCTTCATATTTTGCACCATAAAGAATAGGTCGAGGATTGTCTGCCATACCCCCATCTACAATAAGGTATTTTCTAATTCCCGGTATTTCTTTTATTGCTCCAATTGTATAAAGAGTAACTCCTGCTTCTGCCACTATAGACCTCCCTGGCTCTACTAATATCCTGGGCATTATCAAATTGTTTTCTCCTATTTCCGTTATAAGATTATCTACAATTAAATTTACAAAATTTTCAATGGAGGGAGGTTGGTCAGATTCAAGGTATTTCACTCCTAATCCCCCACCCAAATTTAGGTTAGGGGTATCCATCCGCCAACGGTCTTTTATTTGTTTAATAAGTTTTACCATTTCTTTAATAGTTAAGATATAAGGAGATAGATCAAATATCTGGGAACCAATATGACAATGCAGACCCTGATAAATAATGTTTTTCTTAGAAAGAACTCTTTCCATAACATCAGGAACTTTATCTATACTTATGCCAAATTTTGAATCTATTTGCCCAGTTTGAATAAATTGATGAGTATGAGTATCTACTCCCGGCGTTACCCGGAGAATTATTTTCACCTTTGTATTTAATTTTTCTGCAATTTGATTGATTAAGCCAAGTTCATATTCATTATCTACCATTATAGTCCCGATTTTTTCTTTTACTGCAAATTCTATTTCTTCTTGGGATTTGTTATTTCCATGGAAGAAAATTTTATCTGACGGAAAGCCTGCTGAAAGAGCAGTATATAATTCTCCACCAGAAGCGACATCTAAACTTAAGCCTTCTTCCTTTAAAATATTACACATCGCTTTAACCAGAAAGGCTTTGCCAGCATAAATTACTTCAAAGTCAACGTTTCTTCTGGAAAAAGCAGAAGTATATTGGCGACATTTATTTCTAATTATGCTTTCCGAAAAGAGATAGCAGGGAGTCCCGTATTTCTGGGCTAATTTTATAAGTTCACATTGGTCAAAGGCTAAATTTCCAGAATTATTTAGGGAAAAACCGTCCCGATAAATTTGAGGTATTATGTTATTTTGATTATTCATCTATTCCTCCTTAAAATAGTCGTTAATCGTTAGTATTTAGTTTTAAATTACAATGTCAGTTGCGAGTTAATTCAATCTGTCAGCCATATTTAATTTGTCAATATGTTATTTCCATAGCTTATGTCATTCCCGCGAAAGCGGGAATCCGGAATTAAAGGTATAAGAAGTTTTGATAGATCAAATCCTTACATTTGTATAGATAGGTAATCCAAATTCATAAATAAAAAAGGCAATTGATAAGCACTATACTCATCAATTGCCTAAAAATTAATGGACAATTAAATATACCCCCGTTTTTCTCATTAGATGAGATAGCGCTCCACCAGAAATTAGGGTAAAGTTTCTGGTGACAGTCTTATGGTTCTTCACCATAAGCCCAGTGTAAAGACTAGAGCAATCCTCTTTACACTTCGGCGAGAATACCTTTCCTGATGAATCACAGATGCTCATCTCCTCATCAGTACTTATTATTGCTCGCGCCTCTACCTCACTTAAGAAAAAGTGAGGTGTATATATTAAGTTTTTAATAAAATAACATATCTATTAAAAAAAGTCAAAATTTTTTAAATTTTTATCCCCATTTTGAAGATTAAGAAAATTCCCAGAAAATATCCGATAAAAATTAACCAGCCGGCTGCCCCTAAATTAAATACAGATTTTTTTGGTCTATATACTACACTAGCAATAGCAATACTGGTGAGGATTATAGCTATTAAAGCACTAATAATATGTTGTGGGGAGACTACGCTTAGAATTGGTGGGCCATCGTAAAATATATCTGAGAAGAAAGGTATGGTCATATTGAGGATATTCGCTCCCAGGACAATACCTACTGCCAGGTCATAAGCTTTTATTCTAATAGCCGCAAGGGCGGTAACTAATTCTGGTAAAGAAGTAACGATGGCTAACATTATAGTTCCCATAAAAGTTGTTCCCCAACCTGTAAGTTCTGCCAAGCTATTAGCAACTTGTGCTAATTTTATGGCAGTAAAGATTATTATTATGGCTGCTATTGAAAATTTTACATTAGTTACAGGCAAAGAATAAGCAGCATAATTTTCTTCAGGGACTCCCAGGACATCATCGGGTCTATTTTTTTTACTATATCTAAATATTACCATAATGCCTAAAAAATACAGGATTATCAAAATTAGAGAATCTATGCCCACACCTACAAACATAAGTGATGGTTTTATTAGTATGCTCAAGGCGGCAATTGCACATAGAAATATTCCCAAAATGGCAGTTAGAATTTGACCCGTGGTTACTTCTCTAAGTAGTGGTCCGGGACCATGGGCAAAATCTGCTATAGCGATAATTAATAAATTAAACATAATGCTTCCAAAGATATTTCCAATAGCTAAATTGGGAGCGTTGATCCAGGCAGCACCAGAACTTGAAGTAATTTCAGGAAGAGATGTAGCTAAAGGGATTAAGGCGGCCCCAATCCAGACCCTTCCCCATCCAGTCTTTTCGGCAATTATATCTCCATAACGAGTTAGTTTAGTTCCTGCAAAAATAATTATTAGAGCGCATATTAAAAATAAGAGCCATAAATTAAGCAAATGTATTATATTCCTCCTGAAGCTGAAGTGTTTTTATAACTTAAAAAATTATAACATTTCCTTAAAGGGTAATCAAACGAAATTAGTATTGCTACATTGTGGGAAAAAATTAAATTTAGAGGTAGGGGCACGATGTATCGTCCCCATAATTGCCAGAGAATCTTTTTGTTTTTTACTTTTTAGCTTAACAAGCAGATTGCCACGCTCGCCTTGCTCGCTCGCTGAGTTTTGAATTATGATTTTAATCGGTAGATTGGTAAATCGGAGAATTGGTGAATTATTTTATAACTGAAAAAAATTTTGAAAAAATATAAAATTTATGCAGGGATTTTTTATTTTTTGTAGAATATATTATATAAAGAGAAAAAAATCTTAAAATTAAAAGTAAAATATGGTAAAATATCAAATAAAAAAGAGGTATAAAAATGATCAGGGTGAAAGTTTCTGGAGTAGCAATAGACCCGGTTACAAAAGGTTTTGTGGTAATTTTAAAAGATGAGGCTGGAAAAAGGTGGCTTCCTATCTGGATAGGGCCTTATGAAGCAAAGATGATTTCTTTAGCTTTAGAAAAGATTAAACCAATAAGACCTTTACCTCACGATTTAATAAAAAATATTTTAGACTCTATAGGTGTGATTATTACCAGGATAGTCATTTGCAATATCAAACAAAATACTTATTTTGCTTCTATCAGATTAAAATCAGATCACGTAGAAAAGGAAATCGATGCCAGACCAAGTGATGCTATAGCTTTGGCTTTAAGGATTAATGCCCCAATTTATGTAACTGAAGATGTACTAAATAAAGCCTCTACCGATAAGATTGTTTTAGAAGATGAAAAGGAAATAAAACTTGCAAAACTGCGAGAAAAGATGCAAAAAGCAGTGGAAGCAGAAAATTATGAAGAAGCTGCCAAATTACGAGACCAAATCAGGAGTTTAGAGAAGAAGAAATAATTTTCCTCTATTTGCTTCAATAAATATTTAGAGCATCGGAGTTTCAAAGAAAGTCTGATGCTCTAAAATAAATTCCTATTTAAGAAAAGTAATTAATTGTAAAAAGATTGTCAGGGAAAATTTTATATAAAATCGAAAAGGGATAACAAAAAATGGAGGGGTTTTAGGGGAGTTTACTCCCTTAACAATTATGTAGACCTCAAGGAACCTAAGTAAAAGAGCGCTAAATAAATTAATATTCGAAGAATATTTGAAATGGTTAAATTAAGTAAAAATATCTATACGTAAAATGAAAGGTGGAAATAGATAAAGTATGAGAAAAGTAATTATAGATCCAGTAATTTTTACACAATTTCCTGATTTTAAAAGAGGAATAATAATTGTTAAAGATGTAGAAAATGCGCTTAGTAACAAAAGAATAAAACGGCCTTTAAATAAAGAGATTGACAAAAGGGTAAAAGAAGATTTGTTCGAACACCCTTTTATAAAAGCCTGGGATGAAGCTCATTTGAGATTTGGTTCTAACCCTGACAAATTCCCTCCTTCTATAAAATCACTTCTAAAAAGAATAAAAAAAGGCGGAGGATTCCCTTTTATCAATTCAGTAGTAGCCCTATTTAATTATATTTCTATAAAATATCTTATCCCTTGTGGAGGAGATGATGTAGATAAAATAGAAGGAAATTTACATCTTGGTTTTGCTAATGGAGATGAAAGTTTTATTCCTTTAGGGGGAGATGATGAAGAACATCCGCAGCCAGGAGAAGTAATCTATTTTGATGACAAGTCTTTAAAGGTAATGTGCAGGAGATGGAATTGGCGAAATGGCGATTTTAGTAAAATTACAGAGAATACCAAAAGAATGGTTATCAATATCGATGGAATTGGAGAAGTCCCTCAATCACTTATTGAAGAAGCAAGAGATGAATTAGCGAAATTATTAATTGAACAGTGCAAAGCAAAATTGACCACTGATTTGTTGAATCGGGATAATAGAGAGATTGAAATAAATTTTTAAATTATGTTCGCAGAGTTTTATTTGGCCAAAAAAGAAAGGAAGCTATAAGATATGAAAAAAAATCAAAAATTTTTCCGCAACTGTTTAAAGGAACTAAAACCTTACGACCCTCATCAGGTGCCTTATAAAATAAAATTGAATGCTAATGAAAATCCTTATGGGTTGCCCGGTGAGATTATTGAAGAGATATTAAGAAAAGCTAAAAAATTGGAATACTCTCGTTACCCTGATGCGAATTCTGAGAAATTAAGTGAATTAATTTCTTCTTTTTGGGGGTTAACCAGAGATAATATAATTATAGGAAATGGCTCTGATGAGCTTATTGATTATTTAATCAAAGCTTTCTCTGAAAAAGGGAGAAGGGCAATTACCACTGCACCTTCTTTTGCTATGTACAAAATTTATTCAATTGTTAATAATACTAATTTCGTGGAAATTCCCTTAGATCAAAATAATTTTAGCTTAAATGAAGATGGAATTTTAGAAGAAGCTAAAAAGGAAGATTCTTCCCTAGTTTTTATAGCATATCCTAATGCTCCAACTGGAAATTATTTTGCGAAGGATAAGATTATAAAAATAATTGAAGAATCAGGTTGTCTGGTGGTGGTGGATGAAGCTTATTACGAATTTGGGGGTAAGACCTTTGCCCCCCTGATTTCTCGTTATAATAATTTAGCTATACTTAGAACATTTTCTAAAGCCTATAGTTTGGCTGGTTTACGGGTGGGATACTTACTTTCTAATCCAGAAATCATAAATGAGGTGAAAAAAGTTAAAAGCCCATTTAATGTAAATATCTTTTCTCAACTTGCAGCTCAAATAGTCTATGAAAATAAAGAAATTTTAAAAGGTAGCATAAAGAAGATTATTGAGGAACGTGAAAGATTGATAAACAGGATAAATAAAATTCTATTTTTTAAGGCTCATCCTTCGCAGACTAACTTCGTTCTGGTTGAGGTGGGTTCTAAAGAAAATGCAGATTTAGTTTACAATAGTCTATTAGAACAGGGAATTCTAGTCCAAACAGTTTCCGACCCCGTTTTTTCAAGCTCTAGATACTTTTTACGTATAACCGTTGGGAGTAAAGAGGAGAACGATATTTTGCTTAAGGAGCTAGAAAATATTTCTAAAAACCTTTCTTTTACTCCCTTATAATATATAATATAATTGTAATCCAAAATACGATTTTTAAAGGAGGTGAAAATGATGATTAAATTTGATAAATTTACTATAAAGGCTCAAGAGGCAATAGGTGAAGCGCAACAAATTGCTTCCAGTTATAACCATCAGGAAATAAAGGGAGAACATCTTTTGCTGGCTTTAATTAATCAGGAAGGTGGAGTTGTACCTTCGATATTAAAGAAATTAGAAGTTAACTCTAAAGAACTTAAAATTAAATTAGAAAGACAGTTAGAAAAGATTCCTCAGGTTTACGGAGGTACTGGAGCACAACAATATATAGGGAATGAACTTAATGATATATTAAATGCTGCCCAACAGGAAGCTCAAAAAGTAAAAGATGAATATGTAAGTACTGAACATCTATTTATTGCGTTAGTAGAGACAGAAGGGACTGCAGTAAGCAACTTACTGAGAGAAGCAGGAATTAATAAAGACAAGATTTATCAGGTTTTGGTAAATATTCGGGGGAGTCAGCGGATAACTGATCAAAATCCAGAAGAGAAGTATCAGGCTCTGGAACGTTTTTCCCGTGATTTAACAGAATTAGCCAAAAGAGGAAAACTTGATCCGGTTATTGGACGAGATGAAGAAATACGGAAGGTTATGCAAATACTTTCTCGACGTACCAAGAACAATCCTATGTTAATCGGTGAGCCCGGAGTGGGAAAAACTGCTATTGCTGAAGGTTTGTCTCAGAGAATTGTGCGGGGAGATGTCCCTGAAGGATTAAAAAGTAAAAGAATAATAGTTTTAGATATAAGTGCAATGGTCGCCGGTGCAAAATATAGAGGAGAATTCGAAGATCGGTTAAAAGCGGTTTTAAAAGAGATTCAAGAATCTGCAGGAGAAATAATTGTCTTTATAGACGAAATTCATACCTTAGTGGGTGCAGGAGCAGCTGAAGGGGCAATAGATGCTTCTAATATGTTAAAACCTGCTTTAGCCCGAGGAGAATTACATTGTATTGGGGCGACAACTTTAAAAGAATATAAAAAGTACATTGAAAAAGATGCAGCTTTAGAACGGCGGTTCCAACCAGTAATAATTAGAGAACCTTCAATAGAGGATACAATTTCTATTTTACGAGGGCTGAAGGAAAGATATGAAGTACATCATGGAGTAAAAATCAAAGATTCTGCTTTAATTGCTGCAGCCATCTTATCTGCTCGCTATATTTCAGATAGATTTTTACCTGACAAAGCTATTGATTTAGTTGACGAAGCAGCTGCCAGTCTGAGGATAGAAATTGATAGTATGCCCGCTGAGATAGATGAGGTAGAGAGAAAAATTATCCAATTGGAGATAGAAAAACAAGCTTTAAAAAAAGAAAAAGACAAGGCTTCTCAGGGGCGCCTAAATAAATTAGAAGAAGAATTGAGTTCCCTCAAAGAAAAAAGAGATAGTATGAAATTGCATTGGAAAAGTGAAAAAGAAGTTATTCAGAAAATTCACGAGATAAAGAGTAAGACTGAACAAGCTAAAATAGAGGCTGAGAAAGCGGAAAGAGAAGGAAACCTTAACCGAGTAGCTGAGTTAAAGTATGGAGTAATTCCCCAACTTCAAAAAGAGTTGGAGAGTGAAAATGAAAAATTGGCTTCTTTGCAAAAGGAAAATAAGATGCTTAAAGAAGAAGTAGATGAAGAGGATATTGCCGAGATTGTCTCTAAATGGACTGGTATACCTGTGGGTCGACTTATGGAAGGTGAGGCAGATAAATTAGTCAGAATGGAGGAAGAGCTTAAACAGAGAGTAGTAGGGCAAGAAGAAGCGGTTAGATTAGTTTCCAATGCAATTAGAAGGTCACGAGTGGGGATAGCAGATCCTAATAAGCCGGTAGGTTCTTTTATTTTTATGGGACCAACAGGAGTGGGTAAAACCGAGCTTGCTCGAAGTTTGGCGGATTTTTTATTTAATGACCAGAATGCCTTAGTACGTATTGATATGTCAGAATATATGGAAAGACATAGTGTAGCCAGGCTAATTGGTGCTCCACCTGGTTATATAGGATATGAAGAGGGAGGTCAGCTAACTGAAATTGTTAGACGCAAGCCTTATTCAGTTGTCCTCTTTGATGAAATTGAAAAAGCACATCCCGATGTTTTTAATATTCTATTACAGATTCTAGATGATGGACGACTAACTGATGGACAGGGCAGGGTAGTTAATTTTAAAAACACTATTTTGATAATGACTTCTAATATTGGGAGTCAATGGATATATGAAATGAATGAACAGAATAGAGAATCTATTATGCAAAAGGTAATGGATTCTTTGCGACAACATTTTAAACCTGAATTTTTAAATAGAATCGATGAAGTAATTGTTTTTAATAGCTTAGATAAAGAGAAGATTATAAAAATCGTGGATATTCAGTTAGATATTCTAAAGATAAGATTGCAGGATAAGAGGGTAAGTTTGGATGTAACTACAAGAGCAAAGGAATTTTTAGCAGAAAAAGGATATGATCCTCATTATGGCGCGCGGCCTTTAAAGAGAACTATTCAAAGATATATTCAAGACCCCTTAGCTTTAAAGATTCTGGAGGGGGTTTTTAAAGAAGGGGATAAAATTGAAGCTGACTTGGACGAAAAAAATGAAAAGATAATTTTCAAGAAAATGTAAATTTAATATTAGTTAGCCGGTTAACCGGTTTACCAGTTAAAATACATGATACAAGTTATAAGTTTAAGTTTAAAAAAGTCTTTACAGTGAACTGAAAACCCGTATTTAACACTATCAACTAATTTAATCGGTGAATTGGTGGATAGGAGAATTGGTAAATTAATTTATTGGCAAATATCATTGGAGAAGGAGAATTAATAATGTTTACCCAATATATAAACAGTTTTTGGCAAGCTATATTAAGTTTTTTTAGTCCGGAGAAGCTTATTCTGTGGTGGGGGAAGTTAATAACTATTGTAATAATATTAGTAGTAGCGAAAATAGTTTTATCTATAATTAATAAAATAATAGAAAAATCTTTAACCCCCTTAAAAAAATCTAAAAATTACCAGAAGAAAATTTCCCGAGCAAAAACCTTAATTCCTCTTTTGCAAAGTGTTAGCAGATATGTAGTCTACTTTATTGCTATAGTGATGATCTTAAAGGAATTGGGCGTAGATACTACTGCAGTAATTGCCAGTGCTGGTGTAGTCGGTTTAGCCATAGGTTTTGGAGCTCAATCTTTAGTGAAAGATATTATTTCAGGCGCTTTTCTCCTTTTTGAAGGAGCAATTTCAGTGGGAGATTCTATTACTGTTGGCGAACATTCTGGTGCAGTAGAAGCTGTTAATTTAAGAAATATTCATCTACGAAAGTTTTCGGGTGAATTAAGGGTAATACCCAATGGAGATGTTGGAAGTTTTGGCAATTTTAATAGAGGGTATATGAGGGCTGTTGTGGAAGTAGGAGTGGCTTATGAACAGGATGCAGAAAGAGGAATGAAAACCTTAGAGGAAATTGCCAATAAATGGGCTGAAGAGAATAAAGAAATTGTATTAGAACCACCAGTTGTTCAGGGGATACTATCATTAGGTTCTTCAGAAGTAACCTTAAGGGTAGCAGTTAAGGTAAAACCAATGACTCATTGGGGTGCAGAAAGGGAACTTAGAAGAAGAATCAAAGAAACCTTTGACCAAGAAGGCATAGAAATTCCCTTTCCTCGACAGGTTGTTTACCTCCGAAAAGAAGGAGAAGGAAAATAGAAAGCAGTTTTGAAATAAGATTATATTTATTTTTTTAGATAAAAATATCTTTACTTTTATTAAGTAAAAATAAGTATGAAATTGATATAAGGTAAACTATAATAAAACCTAAATTTAATCCTAATTTTGGGAGTAGATACCAACAAGCAATATAGAATACCAATAAAGTGCTAATACTAAAAGAAAATCCATAAATAACCGAAGGATATAGATTATTTTGCTCTTCAAAATGCAGAATTAACAACAAAGCAAATAATGTAGATGGAAAAGAGCTTAAAATTCCTGCCCACCTGCTTCCAGCAATGGAAGCAATTTCGGTAAACATTGAAATAATAATTCCTGCTATTAACCCTCGAATTAGAAGTTTTATTATAGAATTTTTTTTATTTATTTTAATTGTTTGATTTGCCTTTATTTTCTTTAAAATTAAAATATTTATAAAAAATATTGTTAAAAATACAGCAGCAGCTGAAAGAAGATTGAGATCCAATTTGTAGATGAAATAACCCGAAACATAAAAAGAAATAAATCCCATCAATGAACAAAAAGCCAAGGAAATTATATTATTTCCTGACTTAAAATATCTTCCTGTCATAAGATAAAAAAGACAGAATAGTATTGATGAAGATAAAGCAGAAATTCCCCAAGGGATTCCCGTAACCAAAAAAGGTATTCCTTTCTGGTAACAAATAAAATAGACAGATAAACCAGCCCCCACGGGTAGTCCCGATAATAATCCACCAAAGAACGGATTAATTCTTGTTGATATTTCAGCTAATAATACTACTATTAAAGTTGAAATCAATATTTTTGCCAATATTAAATTTATTAAATTCATTAAAACTCTTCTTTTTCGGAATATAATTTTAATATGTTATAAATATTTTTATGGAATATAGAGCCCGGAAGTAACGGGTAGATATAAACTAACCTGAGGTAAAAAGCTAAGAACAATAAGTCCAATGATTGCTGCTATTACAAATATCCATACTTCACTGGCAACCTTATCCAGAGTACTTTTTATTAAGTTTGCTGCTACATATAAATTAACTGCTACTGGGGGAGTAATCTGTCCAATAGCCAGAGCAACTACAAATATTATTCCAAAGAAAAGAAGGTCAATATTGTAATAAGCAAGAATAGGCATAAAAATAGGCATAAAAACATAAGTAATTGAAATGGCGTCCAGGAACATACCAGCAATAACAATGGCTAAATCTGCAAGTAAAATTACAGCAATCGGAGATTTTGCGATACCAATAATGGCGTTCGCTATTTTATCTATAACCCCCAAGGTAGCGGAGGCAATAGAAAATTGGGTAGCAAAAGTTACTACAAACATAACTACTGATGAAGTAACTACTGCTCCAACTAATGCTTCATAAAGTCCTTTAAGATTAAGCGTTTTATATATAAATATACCAACAAAAATGCTGTAAAATACTGCAAAGACAGCGGCTTCAGTGGGAGTGGCAATCCCGGTATATATTCCCCCCAGAATTATAACTGGTGCAAGTAAAGCCCAAAAAGCATCTTTAGTAGCAATCAAAATTTCTTTTACTGTTCCTCTTCTTTCTATTCCCCTAAATCCTCTTTTCTTTGAAATAAAATAAGCAGCTACCATAAGAGTTAAACCTATAAATATTCCAGGAATAATTCCTCCCAGGAAAAGTGCTCCTACTGATACTCCAGTAACGTTTCCATATACAATAAAGGCAATACTAGGAGGAATAATAATAGCTAATCCACTTGCTGCTGCAATGGTAGCTGCTGAAAAATTTTTATCATATCTTTGGCTAATCATCGCCGGGATAAGAGTCAAGCCTACTGCTGCAGTAGTAGCTGGGCCAGAACCTGATACTGCTCCCCAAAATAGACAAGTTATAATTCCCGCGATAGCTAATCCTCCAGCAGCTCTTCCTACAATAATCTTGGCTAAGTTGGCAATTTTTTCAGCTAATCTTGCTTTTTCCATTAGCGTACCTGCTAATACAAAGAAAGGTATAGCAATGAGGGGGAATTTAGCAATTCCAGAAGCAAAATTTCTGGAAACCATTGTAACACCAAGGCCGTATTTCCATATGGCAAATACAGCTGCAAATCCTACAGATGTTCCGATAGGAACACCGATTAAAAGAAAGAGAGCAAAAATTCCAAAAAGAACTAAAACTTGCATTATTTTGCACCTCCCTCTTCAATCTTTTTTAATTCAATTTTTAATCCTTTATAAATATTTTTAAAGATAAAGACGGAAAATATAGGAATGCCGATAGTATAAATCCATTCGGGGATTCTTAGAGCTTCACTTTCCATATGAAAGATGGTTATATCCATATAGATTTCTCTAAGAGCATAATAATTCACAATTAAAAAAAGGAGAGTGCTTATAATTGCAGAAATTAACGCTGCAATTTTCTTAATATTTTTTGATAATTTGTTATAAACAGTCACCATTCCCAGATGAGCACCTTTTTCAAAGGCAATAGCAATACCTAATACTGTAAGCCATACAAAAAAGTGAACGGTAATTTCTTCAGTAAAAGCAAAGGAAAAATGTAAAAATTTTCTACTTAATACATTTATAAAGGCAACCGATGCCATTATAAAAAGTAAAATTGCAGAGACTATTTCTTCAAATTTTATTCTTATTTTGTTTCCTGACATTAAAACCTCCGTTATTTAAAGAGGGGAGATTATATCTCCCCTCTTTGCTTTAATCTGGACTATTTAGACATATCTAATTTGGCAGCAGTGACGAAATCTACTCCTACTTCAGGGATCCATTTGTCGAGCACTGGTTTAGTCGCTTCTTTAAAGGCATTCAATTCTGCCTCAGTAAATTCAACTACTTCCATTCCCATAGTTTTAACATAAGCGATTTGATTCAAAATCTCAGGAGTTTCTCCAAATTGTTCTTTTAAAATATTGATAGAAATATCTCCATCAAGTCCTCTTCTTACAAAGGCTTTTTCCCACATCGCTGCTTCTTCTGCGGTTTCTTTTATAATGGTTTGTATATCTTCAGGGAAAGAATCCCATACTCTTTTATTAACACAGAAGATAAGGGGATCTACCAGATAATTCCAGTTGGTAACGTATTTATGGTATTCCCAAATCTTGACTGGCAGAAGAACTCCATAAGGATTCTCCTGTCCGTCAACTGCTCCTTGTTGGAATCCGGTAACAGCATCTCCCCAATTCATATGAATTGGGTCTGCACCTAATTGTTTAAAGATGTCATCATATATAGGGGTAGGGCAAACCCTTAATCTTAATCCCTTCATATCTTCTACTGCTTTCACTGGCCTTACATTATTGGTTAATTGTCTAAATCCATTTTCACCCCAGGCTAAAGCTTTTACCTGCATCTTCTCCATTTGTGCAAACATTTTTTTACCAGTTTCACCATATTCAATCTTATCTAAATTTTCGTAAGTGTTGATGAAGAAAGGCAAAGAAAATAGATTGTGCGATTTAACTACTGCAGAAGAATTTATGGTAGATTCCACAGCGAAATCTATACTTCCTTCAGCAACTGCCTGGAACCAATTCATTTGTTTACCAGCAAGAAGTTGACTTCCAAAATATGGTTTTACAATAATCTTTCCCTCAGTTCTTTCTTTTATAAGCTCACACCATTTTACCGCACCCATTCCCCAGCCAAATGTAGGTCCTACATTTAAGGTTAAAGTGTATTCTGCTTTGGGTTTAAATTCTTGGGCACTACTAACAGAGAAAATAATCCCCATTAGAAGCAAAACAACTAAACTTAAAATTATAATTTTTTTCATTTTTTTCCTCCTTAAATTTTTAATATTAATTTTCAAATTCCTATTTTTAGTCTCGAAGCTATAAAGCTTTAAACTTTTTTCTTTCACCTCCTTTTACTTTATCATAGGATTTTCAATTGACTGAGCTAATTTTTCTAAAAATCTTGCAGCATCTGCTCCATCTATTACTCTATGGTCATAGGAAAGAGAGAGATAAGCTATTTCCCTTATACTGATTTTATCTTCATCAACTACCACAGGTTTTTTAATTATTCTTCCGATTCCTAAGATTGCTACTTCTGGTGGATTAATAACTGGAGTAAATATTTCTGTTCTCATCATCCCCAGATTAGTTAGAGTAAAAGTGGAACCTTTAATATCCTCTTCAGTGATTATACTTTTTCTTGCTTTATCTACTAATTCTTTAATCTGGTCATTTATTATTTTCAAGCTTAATCTATCTGCATTTCTAATTACGGGGACTATTAATCCCTTTTCTGTATCTACAGCAATACCTATATTAACATTATTAAATATTATATATTCTTTTTTCTCAGAGTCAAAATGAGCATTAAATTTATTTAATTCTTTTAAAACTCGAGATAAGACAAAGACTAAGCCAGAAGTTATACTTACCTTATTTTCTTTCATAAGTTTTTTAAACTCACTAAAATCAACTTCTGTTGTATTGGTTAAAGTGATAGCAGTATGAAAAGATTTTGATAATCTTTCTGAGATGGTTCTTCTTAAACCCGAAAGTTTTACTATTTTAAAATTTTCCTCTTTCGAAGTGAAAGAGAGAAAATCAAGCACATCCCTTTTTTCTATTCTTCCACCTGGCCCTGTACCTTTAATTTGTGAAAGGTTAAGATTTTTTTCTTGGGCAATTTTTTTTGCCAGAGGGGAGGCTTTTATTCGTCCACCTCTTTCAGGAGGAGCAATCTTTGTAGGAGGAATTTCTCCCCTTTCTGTAGTTTCGATTATTCTTTTTATTTCTTCCTTTTCTTTGATTTTTTCAATTTTCTCTCCTTCTTCTCCTATTATGGCAATTACTGTTCCTACTTTTATTTCTTCCTTTTCTTTTCCAATTATTTTAAGAAGGATACCAGAAACAGGGGAAGTCACCTCATTAGTAATTTTCTCTGAAGAAACTTCAAGGAGTGGTTCACCTTTTTTAACTTTGTCTCCTTCTTTTTTAAACCATTTTTCGATAAAACCAGATTCCATAGTTAAGCCAAATTTAGGCATTTTAATTTCATACATTATATTTACCTACCTTAAAACTTTCTTTACTGCATCAATTATATCTTTATAGTTAGGGGTTACGAAATCTTGAAGCTGGGGAGCAAAGGGCATAGGAACATTTTTTGCCCCCACCCGAATAATGGGTGCATCTAAATAATCGAGGGCTTCTTCTTGAACTACACTGGTAATTTCTGCCCCCCATCCAGCTCTCTTCCAGGTTTCGTGTGCTACAACCAGGTGATTGGTCTTTTTTACTGATTCAATAACTTTATTTTTATCCCAGGGAACCAGGGTTCTTAGGTCAATTACTTCTGCACATATATCTTCTTTTTCAAGTTCTTCCGCTGCTTTTAGGGATTCATGAACCATATGAGACATTGTTACTATAGTAACATCATTACCTTCTTTTTTTATATCTGCAACTCCTAAAGGAATAGTATATTCTTCTTCGGGAACAAGACCCTTTATTTTATAAAGCATTTTATGTTCAAAACAGATAACGGGGTCATCCCCTTTTAAAGCAGTTTTTATAAGTCCTTTTATATCGTAAGGAGTGGAAGGGATGATTACCTTTATTCCTGGTGTGTGCATAAATATAGTCTCAATAGATTCTGAATGCTGTGCTGCTGCAGAATTAGATATACCATCTGGACCTCTTAAAAGTAGATGAAGTTTTCCTTGGCCACCAGTCATATATCTGATCTTTTCTATTTGAAGAGTGATGGATTGAATGCCAGTAAACAGAAAATCAGCAAAATGAAATTCAACAATTGGTCTCATCCCTACCAGGGCAGCTCCCAGTGCAGAACCATAAATAACCTCTTCCGATATAGGGGTGTCGAAAATTCTTTCAGGAAATTTTCCTAAAAGAGATTTATAAGCACCAAATATACCCCCTTGTTTAGCTATATCTTCACCATAAGTAAAAATAGTGGGGTCTTTTTCCATTTCTTCCGAGATAGCTTCTCCTAAAGCTTCAGCGAAAGTTATTTCCCTCATCTTTACCTCCTTTTAATAATCATATCCGGAATCATTGACAAAAAGGTCAGTTAAAGCATCTTCATTATTTGGGACAGGACTTTCTTTGGCAAATGTAACTGCCTCTTCAATTTCTTTCTGAGCATCTTCCCATATTTTTCTCTTTTCAGTTTCATTTAGCATTTTCTCTTCTACTAATTTTTTTTCGAACTTTCTAATAGGTTCGTTTAACCAAAATTCCTCAACTTCTTTTTTATCTCTATAGAGTTCAGGGTCTCCTACAAAATGTCCTTTAATCCTATAAGTTTTGGCTTCAATCAGAGAAGGGCCCCCATCTTCTCTGGCTCTCTTTATCATTTCCTTTGCAGTTTCATAAATAGTTATTACATCATTTCCGTCTATAGTTATTCCTGGTATCCCATATCCAACTGCTCTATCAGAAATATTTTCTATTGAGGTTGTTTCCTTTGTGGTGGCTGTGGAGGCAAATTTATTATTTTCCACTACAAAAATTACTGGAAGTTTATAAATGGAAGCAAAATTCAAACTTTCGTGAAAAGCCCCAGTGTTTGATGCTCCATCACCAAAAAAAGCTACTACAACTTGGTCAGTTTTTTTCATTTTTATTCCTAATCCTGCCCCAACTGCTATTGGAAGGCCACCTCCTACCACCCCATTTGCCCCTAATACTCCGATAGAAAAATCTGCTATATGCATCGAACCTCCTTTCCCTTTACAATAACCTGTTGTTCTACCATAAAGTTCTGCCATCATTCTGTTAATATTTGCCCCTTTAGCAATCATATGCCCATGTCCACGGTGAGTACTGGTGATAAAATCATCTTTTCTAAGGTCAGCTATAACTCCAGTAGCAATTGCTTCTTCCCCAATGTAAAGATGAATAAAGCCAGGAAGTTCTCCTTCCAGGAATAATTTTTCTGCCATTATTTCAAAATTTCTTATTCTTACCATTGTTTTATAAAGATTTAATAAAAAATCTTTTGGATAGGACATATAAGATTACCTCCATATTTTTGTTTGACTTTCTATTAAATAAAAGAAGCAAATTTTATGCCAAGATTAATTAATTTGAGAAAAGATTATTTTATAAGGAATTTAGAAAGAAGGGTATGAATAAAAGTGTAAAATTATCAAAACATATTTTACATTTAATATGTAAAATATGTTTACAATAGAAGATGTTAAAGGATTTATTTTAAAGCATCGAATTTTTTTAAAATTCCAATTTCTTGATATCCCATTTTTTTATATGGTTATAAACCGTGGGTCTTGAGATTCCCAGGATTTTTGATGTTTTAGAGATATTCCATTTGGTATTCTGAAGAGTTTGTATCAAAGAATCTCTTTTAAATTTATCTATAGATTTATACAAAGAATCATTTTTTAATATAATATCAGGTAAATGAAATTGATTTAATTCATTGCCATCACAAATATTTAATGCCCTTTCGATTATATTTTCCAGCTCTCTAACGTTTCCAGGAAAACTATAGGCGAGTAGGGGGTTGTAGAATGAATCACCTATCTTTACTATATTTTTTTGTAATTTTTGGGAAAGTTTTTCTACGAAATAATGTATTAATAGAGGAATGTCTTCATTTCTTTCGCTTAAGGGTGGAATATTGATTTGTATTACATTTAGTCTATGATATAAATCTGCTCTGAAGTTTCCATTATCTACTTCTTTTGATAAATCTTTATTAGAGGCAGCGATTACTCGAACATCTACTGGGATAGATCTTGCACCGCCGATTCTGGTGACACTTTTTTCTTGAAGGACTCTTAATAATTTTACCTGGAGATCTAAAGGGAGCTCACCAATCTCGTCAAGGAAGATGGTTCCTCCATTAGCTAATTCAAACTTTCCAGGTCTTCCTCTTCTATCTGCGCCAGTAAAACTCCCTGGTTCATATCCAAAGAGTTCACTTTCTGCGAGTTCTCGTGGTATTGCTCCACAGTTTATTACCACAAATGGTCCTTTTCTTCTTAATCCCTCATAGTGAATTGCTTGAGCAAACATTTCTTTCCCAGTACCGGTTTTTCCTAGAATTAAGACATTGGAATTAGATTTAGAAGCAATTTTGGCAATTCTGATTGCTTCTTTCAGTTTTGGGCTGTTTCCTATGATATCCGTAAAACTAAATTTTGCTTGGGCTCCGATATAGGATGTTACAAATTTCCTAACTCTGTTTATTTCTCTGAAAAAATCGATCACCCCTGCGAATTTTCCCTCTTCATCTCTTACTATTACAGCACTCTTAATAAAATGAAGTGTTCCCATATGAGGACTATTAATAATAAACTCTCGGTCAGTATATCCTTTATGGGTCTTATAGACAGATAAAATAACCGGGTCAAAATCTACAATATCTCCCACAAATCTTCCCAATGACTTTTTGGGGTCGACACGTAGAATTTCTCCGGCAGTATCATTCATATACAAAATTTTTGCTTCTTTATCCAGGCATAAGATACCATCTTTTATTCCTTCACTTATTATATCCAGGTATTTTTTAGATAATTTTAAATTTTCTGATATTTCTTTCCATTTTACTTCTTTTTCTACTGCTTGAGAAAGAGAAGAAACAATCCCCAAGGCATAATCTGGATAATCTTCTACTTTTGAGGTAAAAGAAATAAGACCACAAATATTTCCTGTAGAATCATGAATCGGAGAAGCGGCACAAGCCCACTCTTTTAGTTCTGGAAAAGTATGGTTTTGACCAACAACTTCTATATTCTTGTCGTTTTCAAGGGAAAGACTTACTGCAGTCTTTCCAAAAAATTCCTCCTTTACTACAGTACCTTCTGTAAAGACTCCCTTTCCTTCCCCCAAACAAATTATCTTTAAAACTACTCCCTCAGAATCTATAAAGGAGATAAAGAAATCTTTCTTTTTTATTTTAGAAAAAAAATTTTCTATAAGTGAAGTCATCGAGGATAACCATATCTCATTTATTTCTCTTCTTTTATGTAGTTCTTCAGGGGATATCCTTATAATTTCTAAATTTCTTAAGTTTTTTTGATAATTAATAATTTTATTTTCTTCATTAAATTTTTTCATATAATTTATCCAAATTGTAAATTTTTATTACACTTTTTTCTTTTATTTTAAGTGATAATAAGAAATTATTCAATATTTTTTCTTTTACCATATCTATATCCAGAGGAGAACAAGATGAAAGATTGGTAACTTTATTCCTCTTGCTTTTAACTGGTAATCTTATGTTTTTAGGATAATTTTCTTCCCATTTTATCACTTTTTTTAGTTTATTCAGGTCAGAGTTTACAAGAAGAGAGGCATGATAAAAAAAATTATTATTCTTAATGGCAACGGCGGATCCTAAAATTTTTCTTCCCTCTAAAAAGATCGAGCTTCTATCTTTAATTTCAAGATTTTTATGAAAATATTTCAATCCTTCTAAAATTGTTTCGGTTACTCCTTTCGCTTCTTCTAAGATATATTTTGAAAATAGAATATTTTCTTTATTTTTACAGAAAGTTATGTTTAAATTTCCTCGGTCATGGTAGACTGTTCCTCCACCAGTAAATCTTCGAAAAATTGGGATATTCTTTTTCTTAATGTATTCAAGATTTACTTCATATTCTTCTTTCTGAAACTTCCCAATAACTACACAAGGATTATTTTGCCAGAATCTTAAGATAAAACTATCAGCCTTACATATTTCTAAAATCCTTTTTTCTATTTCGAAATTTATTTCAGGTTCAAAATTGGGGAAATCAATTAGAATTAATCTCATTTTAGAATAATGCTCCATATAATATAAGGGCGCGATTCATCGTGCCCTTATATTAATATTTTATTTACTTTTTGGGTTGTAATAACATTGTTATTATGGGATATCTATATAGTAAATATCTATACGGGAAACTCCGCATTCAATATCTATCTCTGTTTTGAATTCTGATTCGTTGTAATTGTGGGAAATATATGTACCATTTTTCTTAATAAAGTCGTCAAGGTCTTTTACAGCAATTCCCGAATCGATATTCACTGTTGCTCCCACATTTTTAGGTATAGCGATATCAATATTGGATGCCCCTGTATCTATAACTATTTTAGAATTATATTTTGGAATACTCAAATTAATATTGCTTGCTCCACTTTCAATATAGAGATTTTCTACCTTAAATCTTGATAAGTTACAGTCCATATTAACGGCTCCTGTTTCTATATTTAAATCATATATTGGTTGGTTATTTAATTTTAACTGCCACTTATTTTTAGGATTACGGAAATTTCCTTTAATAGGTGAGTGATAAATAAGGATATCAGCTTCTTTTCCAACAATAGAGTATTTTTCAAAAGGCTCAAATTCTTTGTAACGGTAATGGGAGATACATTCATAAAGAAGGGGTGTGGATTCTCCTATATTGATAGTTCCCACATCAAATTTTAATTTAATAGAAGCTTTTTCAATTTCAGAATATTCTTTAACTTCTGAAGATATTTCCACTGGTTGTGTTGACTCGGTTTCTGGTAAAACTCCAATTTGTGAGGGTGTTTCCACTTCTGGAATCTTTTCAACTTCCACAGCTATTTCTCGGCTTAGAGTCTTTACTTCTCTTACTATTTCTCCTTCTAGACCAATTCCCATATAACTTGCTACTACTCCAATAATAATTCCTAAGAATATAATTAAGGGACCCAGAAAAGAAAGACTCCTTCCTCTAAAGATTAAAGATACCCCCCAGCTTACTAAAAGTAGTGGCCAGAGTTTAATTATATTTGACCAAACAGACCATTCTAATATATCTAAAGTATTTGCCAAAAGGATAATTCCTATAAGTAATAAAGTGAAACCACCAATTATTCTATTTGCTTTCATTTTTTACCACCTCGATTTTGTTAGTCGTTAGTGAATAGCAATTCGTATCGCGTATTGCGTATCGAGTATCGCGTGAAGAAAATCAGTTTTCAGTTAATAGTTGCAAGATGCAAGATAGAGAACTGTAAAGGCTTTTTCAAACTTGAAGCTTATAACTTGCAACCCAAAACCTATTAACTGGCAAACTGGCAAACTGGTTAACCGGGTAACTGGATAACTGATATCCTACCCTCTTTTCGCTATTATGCGATATACGATTCACGAGATACGAGATACTATTTTATTCTTTTTTAGTAAGATTAGACCAGGCATTGGCAATCAGAAGATCTATTAATCTTTGTTGGTCAGATAGATATTCAGGATTAAGACTTAAGGCAATTTCTCCTTCTCTTACTGCATTTTCATAATCTTGACTACGATAATAAGTTAATCCTAATTTATAATGTGCTTCCGAAAGAATATAATTTGAATCCGCTAACTGAAGAGCCAGTTCATAGTTTTTGTGAGCTTTGGGTAAATCTCCGGCATTATAATGCATATCTCCCATTTCGATGAAGGCCTGGGCAAAATTATCAAAGGTGAAATCTTCTATATACAAGGGATAAGTTTTTTGGGATAAAGTTTTTTCCTTTATTGCCTGTTCATACTCTTCCCCTTTTAATTCAATCAATCCTAACTGATAATATGCTAAAGCTATGGATCGTTTATCTTCACTAAATTGGGTGGCTTTCTTATAGGCAGAAACAGCTTTCTCAATTTCTCCTATATTGCTATAGTAATTACCTAAATTTAAGTAACAGGCTGCATCGGTTTTAAAAGCCAGAAAATTTTCTAAGATATGAGGCGCGGATTTAAGTTTACCCAATTTGATATAGGTTTCTGTAGCTTCAATAAATTGCTCATTATCCTGGTAAAGTTGGGCTAATTCGGAAATAAGCTTATCATTTTGAGGAATGAGTTCAACCACTTTTTCGTATTCGGTTATGGCTAAGTCATATTCAAGTGCTTCCTGGTATATTCTACCTTTTATATAATAGGCAAAGGCATTGTTGGGGTCTTCAGTAATAATTTGGGATAATTTGGCAAGAGCCGATTCTTTTTCCCCCATTTTATACAAGGCATAACTTTGGTTTATTCTCGCTAAAATATTTGTCTCATCTAAATCCAAAGCTTTTTGGTATTCTTTTTCGGCGGGTTCATATAATTTTAATGAACAATAAAAGTTTCCCAGATTAATATAAGTGAAGATATCAGGTTTCATGGTTTTTCTTTCTATAATTTCTTGTAATAATTTTTCTGTCTCGTCACTGGCAAAAATAGTAGTACTAATAAAGGCTAATAAAATTATTAAAAAAAATACCCAATTTAATATTCTTAAGTTTTTTTTATCCATATTTACCATCCTCTCTTTTTGGTATCTTGCAACTTTTCTAAAAATTTCTTTTGTCATTCCCGCGAAAGCGGGAATCTATTTTTTATTTTTACTTTCGGATTTCCATTATCTGTTTTCGCAGGTACAGTCTCGTGGGAAAGACAGAGAAATTTTTGGCTACAACCATATTATATATATTCAACATTATTCTAAAAAATCCTCTTTTTTAATTAAATATTTTTTAATTTATTTTTACTATTTTATTTCTTTACCAAATTCTTTTAATTTTTTAGCGAATTCAGCTAATTTTTTATCTACTAAATAATTTACTGTGTCCTTTTCAAAAGTCCCATCATCTTTTCTTTTTCCTGCTTTTACCCCAGTTAATATCTCAATTCCCTGGTCAATAGTCTTTATAGGATAAAGATGGAATTTTCCTGCCTTTATGGCCTCTACCACATCTTTTCTCAGCATCAAATCCTGTATGTTTAGTGCTGGTATCATTACACCTTGTGTCCCGGTAAGCCCTTTAGCTTTACATACATCATAGAATCCTTCAATCTTCTGATTTACTCCACCAATAGGTTGGATTTCTCCTTTTTGATTAATAGAACCGGTGACTGCGATGTCCTGTCTTAATGGTAAATCTGCCAGACTGGAGAGTAGGGCATAGACTTCTGTAGAAGAGGCACTATCTCCTTCTACACCACTGTAAGATTGTTCAAAACATATACTTGCATCAACAGTTAAAGGTTTATCTTGGGCATATTTTGACCTAAGATAACCACTCAAAATAAGTACTCCTTTATTGTGGGTTTTACCACTTAAATCAGCTTCTCTTTCGATATTGATTATTCCAGCCCTCCCCAGAGAAGTCCTGGCGGTAATTCGAGTAGGTTTACCAAAAGAGTATTCACCCATGTCATACACTGATAGTCCATTGACCTGACCAATCACTGCCCCTTGACAATCAATCATTATGGTCCCTTCTTTTATCATTTCTTGAATCTTCTCTTCTGTCAATCGGAGTCGGTCAATCTTTTCAGCAATAGCTTTATCTACGTGTGCTTCTTTAATTACGGGGCTATTATCGATTTTAGCCCAATAATGAGCTTCTCTCAGGACATCTACTAAATCATTGAATTGAGTAGAAATTTTATTTTGTCTGCCTGCTAAACGAACAGCATGCTCAATAACTGCTGCCAAACCATTTTTATCAAATGGTTTTAATTTTTCTCTTTGGCATATATTTTGAACAAAGCAGGCATATTGAAAGAGACTTTCCTCGTCTTTTTTAGTTACTGAGTCAAAATCTGCCCTAACTTTAAATATTTTCTTAAAATCTTCATCGTAGGTGTAAAGCAGATAGTAAATAAAAGGATCGCCAATCATAATAACTTTGGTATTACATTCTATTGGTTCGGGTTTAAGGGCAGAAGCAGTAAATACGTAAAAAGGGTCGTAGATTTGTATGTCTATTTTTTTATACAATAAAGCCCTCTTTAAAGTTGGCCAAACAGCTGGTTCTCTCAGAGTATCTAAAGCATTTAAGATTAAAAATCCCCCATTAGCCCTTAGAAAGGACCCTGCTTTAATTTTGGTGAAATCAGTAGTCCAGTGACCGAATTTATCTAAAGACCTTTCTATAGTCCCAAATAAATTTTTATAAGTTGGGGTTGTTTCGAAGATTACTGGTGAAGTTTTAGTTTCTGAATTATCTACTAATACATTTACTAAATATTCCGTGAAATTATCTTTAGGAACAGCTAATGGTGATCCGGCGATAATTGGTGTTTCTTTGGCTTCTTTTTTTGCTAAAAATTTTTCTATGTTATTCAAGATATTTTCTTTAACTTCAGCTAAATATAAATTTATTTGTTTGTTTTTAAATTTTTCTTTTAATTCTGAGATTAATTCTTCCACTGCTGGGGCAATCAATTTATTATTTAAAGAAGATAATTTTTGCAATAAATCTTTTTCAAGTTTACTAATCTTTTTGGAAATTTCATTTAATTGAAAAGATAGTTCATCGTATTTCTTTTTAATTACTTCAAAGTCTTTCTCGGAAAATTGTTTTTCTTCTACCATAGATTCTAATTTATCCATATTAACGGGTTTTCCTTCAATTACTGGCACGATTTCTGGTTTAGTATAAATTCCAATCTGGATTTGGACTAAAGCAAAATTTTCTTCTTTAACTTTCTTTTCAAATTCTTTCACTAATTCTTTCTGTTTATTTTTAGATTCTTCTATAAGGGAATTTTTAGTATTTTTATATCTTTCGCTTTCAAAGATAAGAGGTATCTTTTTTCTTAAAGAGGAAATCAAATTTTTCATATCTTTGGCAAATATTTTCCCCTGACCAGCTGGAAGACTTATTGCTCGAGGCATATCCGGGTTTTTAAAATTATTAACATAACATTTATCATCAAATTCTACACCCTCTCTTTTTCTACCTTCTAACAACATTTTGACAGTAGTACTTCTTCCCGTTCCTGCTCTACCCGTAACAAAGATGTTATATCCTAAATGTTCCATTTCCAAACCCAGTTTTATGGACTTTAAGGCCCGTTCCTGACCTAATATCTTTTTAGAGGGTTTTAAATCATCAGTAGTCTTAATATTTAATTTGCTAAGGTCGCATTTCCATCTTAATTTTTCTATAGGAACCTCTTCATATTTTACATTTTTTATAGCCATTAAACATTTCACTCCTTAATTTTTGTTTTGCGAGATTAAAGCAAGTTTATTCCTTTTTATAATATAATACTACTTTTTTGAAACAAATTCCTCTTTTTTAATAAAATATTATGATTGAAACCCAAAAAGTAGACAAAATTGTAACGTAGGGGTACGATACATCGTGCCCGCAGGAGAAATTGTGTCATTCCCGCGGAAGCGGGAATCTATATTGCCATAGTCAAACAGGTGGGTCAGGCGTCCCGCATTTCTAATGCGTAATGTTGTAATTTTTAAATCAACAGGTATAATTAAAAAAAGGATTTTTACTGAACTATTTTTATCGAATAAGATAATCATAAAAAACAATTTATTTACAATATTATTATTTCTTTTCTTTCTTAACTCGATACTCGATACGCAATACGCGATACGAATTAGAAAGGTGGCTTGACTTATGAAAATTACCCATCAACTTGCTCAGGATATAGTCGATAAAACTATGAATATCTTGGGGAGAAATATTAATATTATGAATGAAAATGGGGTGATTATTGGTTCAGGGGATAAGAGTCGTTTAAATCAATTTCATGAAGGGGCTGCCCAGGTAATTAAGGAAGGAAAGAAGTTGGAAATTTATTCTAAAGATATAAACCATTTAGTAGGGGCAAAGCCCGGTATTAATCTCCCCATAGAACATAATAATAAAATTATTGGAGTAGTAGGTATTACTGGTGAACCAAATGAAGTGAGCCCTTTCGGAGAAGTGATTAAGATGACCGTAGAGATGATGTTACAACAGGAATTTTTATTAAAAGAATTACAGTTAGAGCAACAAGCTCGGGAAAATTTTATTCAGGATTTGATTTCTGGAAGAATTGGAAGTAATCAAGAGTTATTTATAACTCGGGGGCAAATCGTCGGGTATGATATTCTCATACCTCGGGTAGCCCTGGTGGTAGATATTTATCAGTTTGAAAAGACTGCAAAACAGAGTTTGCAGACATTCAAAGGGATGAAAGAAGGAGAAATTTATTTGCAGAGATTAAAGAATGAGGTAGTAAAAACTATTCAGGAAATATTTATGGATACCCCTCAAGAGATTGTGGCTTATACCGGTGGGGATAGATTTGTAGTTTTAAAAACCATTGATTTGAAGGATTCGGAGGAGATTTTAAGAAAAAAAATATTTAGAATAGGAGAGCAAATAAAAAATATCATTTCTCAAAAGTTGAGGTTTAAAGTAACTATTGGAGTTGGAGAATATCATCAAGGTATTAGAGGTCTGAGTAAATCATTTAAAGAGGCTATCCAGGCCTTAGATGTGGGCACTAAATTGGAAAGAGCAGGGAATATTTATCATATAAATGATCTGGGTATAGGTAGGATATTAACCGAGGTAAGAAAAGATACTCAGCAAGAGATTATAAAAAAGACTTTTCATTCTGCAAAAGATGTTAAGGGAAAGAAAATGAATGAAGCCTTATTGGAAACTTTAAACGCTTTTTTTGATAATAATTTAAGTATTTCCAAGACTGCCCAAGCTATCTATGCCCATCGTAATACTTTGTTATATAGGTTAAAGAGGATTAAAGAGATAACCGGTTTAGACCCTAAGAATTTTGATGATGCAGTACAACTCCGCATTGCTTTAAAGATGAAGATATATCAAGAAAGTGACAAAGATAAATAAAATCTTTTTCCCATATTTATAATCTAAGTCTCGATTTTAAATAGTAGGAGTCGGATTCATCCAACCTGTTCTGTCATTGAGAGCGAGCGAAGCGAGCGTGGCAATCTCATTACTCTCTATTTCTAAAATCGATTTCAAATAATCTAAAAGCTGGACTACCAGAAACTAAAAACAAAACTGTGAGAAAAAAGAGGATTTTTGAAAGTTTTGTCGAATAAAAAATATAGTTACAGAGAAAATGGGCAGGCGTTGGATAGGTTCTGATTTATTCGAGTTTGTTATACAGGTTACAAGAAAAAGGCTTCTGGATATTTACTATTCAAAGGATTTGGTGAAGGAGTGAAAGATGAAGACAGAAGACAAAATAAAGAGAATAATTGAATACTTCTTCAAGCAAAAAGGATATAGCTTGCACAGTATATTCCTTTTTGGTTCAAGGGTGAGACAGAATTATGAAGAGGAAAGCGATTATGATCTATTTATTATCTTAAACGATAAAATATTGCAGAAAGAAAAAAAGCAACTTACCATGCAAGTTTTAAGAGCGCTCCATAAAGAAATGAAATTTACTCCTTTTGATGTAATTATTAAATCCAGAAAGGACTTTGAAGAGGAAAAGGATATTGTAAACACGATATCTAACGAGGTATCTATAGAGGGTATAAAATTATGAATGAGAAAAAGAAAATGAATTTTGTCCATAAATGGTTACAAAAGGCAGAAAGTGATATTAAAGTTTCCAGAACCTTATTGGAAGTTGAAGACTCTCAGACGGATGCAATATGTTTTCACTGCCAGCAAGCGATAGAGAAATATTTTAAAGCATATCTCACCTTTAAAAATATCAGAGTGAAGAAGATTCACGATTTAGAAGTTTTATTGGATATGTGTATTGAAAAAGATAAGGACTTTGAAAATTTAGATAGAGATAAAATATCTGATTTAAGTTATTTTGCTGTAGAAGTAAGGTATCCTGATGAATTTTATATACCCTCTATTGAAGAGGCAAGGGACTGTTTGGAGATTGCCACAAAAATTAGAGAGTTCATCCTGCAAAAACTTGGATAAAAGAAGAAGAGTTGAAATAATAAGGTTTTGGCAATTTCTATTTATAATATAGGATAGACATCCTGTCTCCCTATCTAATAACTATATGAAACAATATCTCGATTTTTAAATAGTAGGAGTCGGATTCATCCAACCTGTTCTGTCATTGCGAGCGAACAAAGCGACGAGGCAATCTCAAGAAATATCACATACTTTATTTAACAGCGCACTAATATAGCTGATTTGCTCGAAAACTAAATTTAGTAAGATGCGAGGTAATATGAACAATAAAAAAGTAAATTTAAAAACTGAAAAAGAACTTCGAGAAGCAATATTGAGGGAGAAAGAGAAGGGAACACCTGATATAGAAATAGGTCGTAAATATGGAGTTACATTTAGATATATTGAACGACTTATCACTCAATCGCAGGGATTAAATATTAGTTCTTTAAAGGTTTCTAAAAAAGTTAAAACTCTTTATCCTAAAGATTTTAAAGAAGAACAAACTACTGTTTGGAGTTTTAAACAAAGAGGAAATTGGGCAACTCATAGTGGAGAATATCGAGGAAACTGGTCACCCTATATCCCTCGAAATGTAATCCTTAAATATTCAAAACCTGGTGAATTGGTTTTAGATTATTTTTGTGGAGCAGGTACAACGGCTGTAGAATGTAAATTATTAAATAGAAAATGCTTAGCATTTGATATTAATGATAAAGCTATTGAATTGGCAAAAGAGAATATAAACTTTAATATTGATTCGCCGCAATTACCCTTTAAGAAAGTCCATGCTCAAACATACGAACCTAAATTATTAATTGGTGATGCAAGAGATTTATCATCTTTGGAAGATAACTCAATAGATTTAATCTGTGCTCATCCTCCCTATGCAAATATTATTCATTATACAGATTCGAAAGAAGGCGATTTGTCTTTTTTCGATATTAATGAATTTTTAAAAGAAATGGAAAAAGTTGCAAAAGAAAGTTTTAGAGTGCTAAAACCAGGGAGACAATGTGCTATCTTAATAGGAGATACCCGAAGAAAAAAACATATAATACCATTAGGCTTTAAACTTATAAATGTTTATTTAAACGCAGGTTTCAAATTAAGAGAACTTGTCATAAAAAGACAACACAACTGTAAGACGACAGGATTTTGGTATAACAATAGTATTAAATATAATTTTCTCCTTTTAGCTCATGAATATTTACCCATTTTTGAAAAACCCAAACCATCTGCTTTAAGTGTAGAAGAAAGAAAAATAGACTACAATTTAATTACTCCTACCTTAGGCAGACCTTCATTAAAGAGAAAATTAAGCGAGCTTGAAACAACAACAGTGTGGGTTTTACCAGAGAAAGATTTTGAAAAGTACTTAAACAAAAACATAATAGATAGATATTCGGATGGAGATGGATATTCAACAATATTTTTAAATTCTCAGTCTAAGCACGAGACTAAAGGAATTCTAAAAAAAGAACAACAAAATATGAGATTACTCTTTGTTAAATCACCATATTTGAATAATAATCCGATACTAAACATAAAACACTATTTACAAGAAATAAATGAAATTGTAAATCGAGAATTAAAAACTATAACTGATAATGGATATATTGTAATTCAAACACAAGATATTAGAGAAGGGGGATATGTACAACCATTAGTAAAAAAAATAATTGACATGTTTACACAAAAAATATTATGGCTTAAAGAAATTGTGATTGTTACAAGAGAAGGAGTAAACGAAATAAATTTAGAGAACCAAAGTTCAAGTAATTATCTAAAAATAGTTCATCAATATTTACTTGTCTATAAAGTAATAAAAGGGGAGAGGTAAATGCAAAACCCAGAGAAAGTTTATATTGATTTTGCTTCTAAAGTTTCTTTCTTAGAGTTTATTCAGGATGAGTTTAAAAACACTAATATTCCAATAGAAGAGTTACAACAAGAAATATCTTTATTGGAATCAAGAAACCAATGGAATATAAACGATTTGTCTGAGTATGTAAAAAATTATCCTCGAAGTTTTATTATCTTTCAAAATATCTTTCAATTATTAAGATTTACAAATGCTCAACTTATACATTTTGTATTTGATATAGTTAAGCTTAATTCTTTAGATATTAATGCAATATATGAATATATGATTTTAAATCTTAAACATGACCTAGAATTCAGAAAAATATATTTAAAAACAATGGATCAAAAATTGGATTATAGTAGTTTTATTTCACATTCGGGTCAATATGATAAGAAATATTTGATTGCGATCTTTAAATTTGCAATTTCAAAATATATAGAAAAGAGCTTTAAAAATATTTCTATATTAGAAACAAGGATTCAAAAAAGCGAATTTGAAGATTTTTCTATAAGATTTTCTAATTATTTGTTAAATAATTTGAAGTTAAATGAGGTGCTTGGTACGATTAATATTGAAAAATATCTAAGGAATAAAAGGATACCTCTTGATACTAAAAGTCTTCATGGAAATTACCCTAAAATCAAGATTGAAAAGATATTAAAGAATAATGGCTATAAAAATATTGACTATCTATTAAATAATGCTGGTGTAAAAATATTAAAACATAATTTGCAAGAGCAACTTAATGACCCTGCGTTAAAGAATAATAAATTATTTTGTACCGAGCGCTATATCGATAAAATAATCAAAATTAAAGATAATAAACTTAAAAAATTTGATCTAATTATTTTCCATAATAATAAACCTAAATACTTATTTGAGATAAATTTCTATTCTACTGAAGGTACAAAAATTGGAATAAACCAAAATGAATATATAGATTTAAATAATTATATTAAAGAGAATTTTGAGAATTTTAAATTTTATTGGATTACAGATGGGAATTATTGGCTTACAACTCAAGGTAAAATAAGATTTTTAAACTTACTTAAATATTTTGATAAAATATTTAATATTAATACATTTGCAGAACAAATAAATAGTTTTTAAATTATTTATATTTTACAAAAAATAAAGCTCTTTTGTTAAAATACCTATCAATCTATCACCTTTTGTTTATAGTGTACTTAGACTCTCTTCAGAAATAATCTGATAAAACGCAAAAAAACCGCATTTTAGGCTTAAATTTTTTAAAAAATCGATAATTTTACTACCCTATTTTTGGGGTATTTTGGCCTCGGCAAATTCATCAAACCCTTATAAATAGCCACTTTTGGATTTTTGGATGAATGAAAATTTGGTTAAAAAAATGCAATTTTCAAGGGATAAAGTATAGCTCGAGCAAAAATTTTCTCTTATATGCGTTATTTCGCAATCTACTTTTTTAACACCAATAACAAAAAGTAGCTTACTATTGATTGACAGGCATAATAATTAGTGATATTCTATGCATAGAGGTGATGCAAAATGAGAACTACAATAGATATTGATAAAAAACTTCTTGAAGAAGCATTGAAAATATCAAAAATACGCACAAAAAAGGAATTAATTAACTTGACTTTGAAAGAATATATTAGGAGAATACGTTTAAAAAATTTGAAAAATCGCTTAGGGAATTATGATTTAGCCATTGACTTGGATGATTTGAAAGAGAGCAGAAAAGATGAGTAAGCAAAATAATCTTGTTCTGATAGATTCTTCCTTATGGATTTTAGGTCTTAAGCGTAATTGTTCAGAAAATGTGAGGAAAGTAATAGGCGAATTGTTAGATAAAGATCTTGCAGCTACCTGTGGTATGATATTAATGGAAATACTACAAGGGAGTAAAAATAAGAAAGAATACGATGAGATAAAAATAGAATTAGAGGCACTCCATTATTTTGAAGAGAACAAAGAAGTTTGGAATAGGGGTGCTCAATTAGGGTTTGATTTAAGAAGAAAAGGAGTAACTATCCCTGTTACTGATATTCTTATTGCCTCAATAGCTATATTCTATGATCTAATACTTTTCCATGCAGACCATCATTTTGAAATAATTGCGGAAAATAGCAGTTTGAAGAGTAAGCAAATTATTTCGGGAATATAGTGTTAGAAAAATACAGTACTTAAAAGATTAATGGAGGGCGGAAAATGAAAGTCGAAGAGATTAAAAGAAAGATATTGCCCGTATTGAAGAAATATGGAGTAACAAGGGCGGGTATTTTTGGCTCTGTGGCAAGAGGAGAAGCAAGGGAGGACAGTGATATTGATATTTTAGTGGAGATTAAAGGTAGAATGAGTTTACTTGATTTTGCTGGATTAAAGGTAGAACTTGAAGAGACTCTTGGCAAGCCAGTTGATTTAGGAGAGTATTCAGCAATCAAGCCAATCATTAAGGAACAAATCCTGAGTGAAGAGGTGGCTATTTTATGAAAAGAAACGTAAAACTCTATTTACAAGATATATGGGAAAGTATATTAGCAATAGAGGAATATACCCAGAACCTTTCAGAAGATAGGTTTTATTCGAATCGTCAGGTTCAAGATGCAATTATTAGAAGGTTGAAGATAATTGGCGAAGCAGTCAAGAATATAGATGACGATATCAGAGATAAGTATCCACAGATACCATGGAAGAAGATTGCAGGGATGAGGGATATTATTGCTCATGAATATTTTGGGGTAAAGCTTGATAGAGTATGGGATATTGTGAGAAAAGATTTGCCTAATCTAAAAGAAAAAATTGGAACCGTAATAGAGGAGGAAGAAAATGTCTGAGAGTAACCCGAATGAAAAACAAAGGCGTTCAACCCAACAAACAATAGTACATCATCTGAACCAGATATAAAAATTATCAAGTTATTGGTTTTGCTACCTTCAGGAATGCTCCCCAAGGACGCACAAAAACTGCATTTTAGGGCTTAAATTTTTTAAAAAATCGATAATTTTACTACCTTAAAATTGAAATATCCACTAATTGTGTATATAATATAGGATGTAATCCTGTATTTATTACATAGAAGGTAGATATTATGGAAAATGAAAAAACTTTAGGAAAAATTAGTGCTAAACTTATTAGAAAATTATATGATGAAAATAAATCTGTTTTTAAAATTAACGATGCACAAAGAATTTTGGGAAAAAGTTATAATGCTGTTACAGATTTGTTAAGTGAATTAGTAAAACGAAAAGTAATTGTTCGTCTAAAGGCAGGTAAATATTTAATTATCCCTCAAGAAATGGGAAGTGGAGAGAATTATTTAGGCAATTGGTATATAGCTGGCAAAGAAATTATTAATTCCAAGAAATATTATATTGCTTTTTATAGTGCCATGAATTACTGGGGGATGTTAACACAACCTTTGATTAAAGTTTTTATTGCTACACCTAAAAGACAAATTGTACCTCGGGAAATGATAGGAAAAATGATTTTTGTTACCGTGAAAGAAAAGTCGATTTGGGGGTCCAAGAAGTATGGATGAATAATAAAGAAAAAATAAGAATTTCAAATATTGAAAAAACTATTATTGATTGCTTAACTTATCCTAGATATTGTGGAGGAATTACGGAAATAGCTAAAGGTATTTGGATAGTTAAAGATAAGCTCGATTATAAGACATTACTAAATTATGTTAATAGACAAAATAAAAATGTTGTTGCAAAGAGATTAGGGTATTTACTAGAATTATTAAATATTGGAGACTCAAATATTATATTAGGATTGAAAAAATATGTAAGAGACCGCTATGATTTATTTGATCCTACCTTATCTGTAAAAAGAATTGATAGAAACAGCTGGCGTTTAATTGATAATGTAGGTCAAAAACAAATAAAGAATATAATCAGGTTTTAGAAAAATGATAGATTATTTACAAGTACAAAGATTGGCTATAAAAAATAATGTATCTCCGGGAATAATTGAAAAAGATTATTTAATCGAACTTGTATTATTCTATTTTTAGGCAGCGTATACAATTTTGGTTGCTATTTACTTTTTAGTTCTTTTTTAAAATTTAATAATAGTAGTAGTATTGTGGAGAGTGTGGGCAACCTGAAGGGTTGTCCAAGTAATGGGGGTAACTCTTTGGGAGTTATCCACATTACGTCACTATCCACAATTAACACTTTTGCGAAAAACGTACCCAGTTGATATTACTGGTGTCTATCCCAGCCAGTTCAAGAGGCGATTTTCCATTGTTACCGGGTATCCTAGAGCAATTAAAGTGGTGAAACCGGTAATACATAACCAAAAGCTTAATAGAGTTGTAAGCTGTCTCATAGGATTCGAATCCGGCAACTTTCTTGAACTTTTGATTGAGCTGTTTGATGACATTTTCAATAATATTATTATCTGGTCGTAAATTATGATCTTTGAAACGTTTAATAAGATTGGGGAATCTGATTCTCAAGATATTCATTCTTTTAATGAGCTTAGCCTGCCTTAATTCATCTTGATGGCGTTCTAAGTATCTAATTGCCCTTAAAGCGGTAGGCAAGGTCTTACACCTACAGATGATCCTGGTAATAAGAAGGAATTTTTCGGCCCAAAGTTTATTACCACCGGCATAGTGATACTTAAGGTAGAACTCTGTTGCCCGATAGGCATGATAAGTACAGAACTGATGAGGTATTCCTGGTAAAAGCCAGCGGACGGTTCCAAAAAACTCGGGCAGGAGATCACTGATAACCCCTTTAAAAGGATATTTTATTACCATCTTGATAATAATGAGAAACCAGGCGACATTTATTTCATTTTCTCTTGAGACTAACTCCCAGTGGACGATATCTTGGGTCTTTAGATCTACAGCTAGAAGCAGGTACCACTCCACACCTTTGATGAAGATCCTCTTTTCATCTATGAAAAGATAACCAGACCATTGAGGTTTAAGTTCAGAGGCCACATCTACTGTAGACTTACAATTAGTACCTAAGGCATTGATGATCTTAAAGATTTTGTAAGGGGCAATTCCTAATTGTCGGCTTACTGCCCGGTAGCTTGCTTCAGAATCATAGTACAGTTCACAGGCCCTAATTTGTATAGAGAAATTTATCGGATGATCCTTGCAAGGCTTAAAGGCTCGTTTACAATCATTACAGTACCAGCGTTGGTAGTACAGGTTTCTTTTGCCAAAAGATGTGTTTCTCTTCTTAGACCTGGTTCCGTGTTTTTTGGTATTAAGACTACCACAGAAAATACAACGTTTTTTTCGCATAATAGACCCTCCTTAGCGTGTTGAACACGCTAACACAATTAGGTCTATCATGCAACATCAATTAATATAGGTGTTTTAAACACATTTTGTCAAAGAACAGCAACCAATTTTGTATACGCTGTGTATTTTTCTAAATATAATTTTCTTTGTGAAAATCTTGTTTTTAGAGGAGGTACAGCCTTAAAGAAAATTTATTTCCCAGAATTTCGATTTTCTGAAGATTTGGATTTTGTAGTTGATAATGAGAAAGAAATTAATGTGTATTAAGATATAATTATTCAAATATTGCAGAAAATTTCTTTTGACTATCCTATAAAAATAGATAAACGTTCTATATTTGAAAGAGATCGATTACAATTATTTATTATATATGACATTGTCCCTGATATAAAAGGTTTAAAAGAATTAAAGGTAGATATTTTGCAGGATTATTATATTCCAAAACACGGAAGAAAGAGGCTTTTATTTTCATATCCAGAATTCGAAAATAAGAATTCAATATTAAAAACCTATGTATTAGAATCCTTGCTATGTGATAAAATTGGCAGAATTTTGGATGCTGATAATGAATCGAGAGATTTGTATGATTTATGGTATTTATTAAAGTTAAAGCTTGATATTAAAATAGTAAGGGAAGAGTTTAAAAATAAATATGGTTATGAAATATTAATTCCCAATTTATCGAGAGAGATTGTTAAAGATGATTATAAACAAAATTGGGAAAATAGATTAATATTTCAAATATCTGAACTTCCTGATTATAATATGGTAATTAAAGATTTAAATAAATTGATAAAGAAAAAATTTGAATAATGAGCCTAATTTGAATAGATACTGTACCGAAAGTTGATTCAAAACTCTCCTTTAGATACTGTATTTGTTGCAAATATTTTAAAGAATCTAGACCTCCATATATTCTGCCTTTTCTACATGCTATTTATTTACAAGATATTAAGTAAGAGAACTTCATTGAATTTATGGTAAGAAAAGGCACCATTCTCTTATATGCGTTATTTCGCAATCTGCTTCTGAAAGCCTTATATTATAAGGTTCTTCAATTCAAATCAATTTCAAAATGAAACAGAGAATCGTCTCTTCCCTTGTTTTTTGTGCATTAATGACAAAATATAATTATATAAAAGTTTATTATTCATACTATTGTACAAAGGAAATAGACTATTCAATGTCGTATATTTTATACATTATAATAAATAATAAATTATATATTAAAGATAATTTAATTTCTAATTGAGGTAATATAAGAGGATGAAAATAGTTGTAGCCCCCGATTCTTTTAAGGGTAGTTTGACTGCTATAGAAGTAGCAGGTGGAATAGAACGGGGGATAAGAGAGATTTTCCCGGAAGCTGAAATTATAAAAATTCCCATGGCCGATGGTGGAGACGGGACAGTTCAGTGCCTGGTTAATGCCACTGGAGGGAAAATTTTAAGAGAGAAAGTCACAGGTCCCTTAGGAGAAGAAGTTTTAGCTTCCTACGGCATTTTAGGGGACAAGAAGACCGCAGTTATCGAGATGGCTGAAGCATCTGGATTAACTTTAGTCCCAGTGAATAAAAGGAATCCCTTAGTAACCACTACCTATGGAACTGGCCAGTTAATTAGAGCAGCCTTAGACCAGGGATGCCGAAAGATGATAATTGGCATTGGGGGGAGTGCTACCAATGATGGAGGAGCCGGAATGGTCCAGGCTTTGGGAGCTAAATTATTAGATGAAGAAGGAAAAGAGATTGGGTTCGGAGGAGGAGAACTGAAAAAAATTAGCAGGATTGACATTAGACATATGGATAAGCGTTTGTCTGATACCAAAATATTGGTTGCCTCAGATGTTACTAACCCACTTTGTGGGCCGAAAGGTGCTTCCAGGGTATATGGACCTCAGAAAGGAGCTACTCCGGAAATGGCGGAGGAGTTAGATAAATCTCTGGCCCATTTTGCCAAAATGATAAAAAGAGATTTACATAAAGATGTAAAAGATATGCCAGGGGCAGGAGCAGCTGGCGGGTTAGGGGCAAGTCTAATGGCCTTCTTAAACGCAGAGCTTAGGCCGGGCATTGATATTGTAATTGAAGTAGTAAAATTAGAAGAGGCGATAAAAGGTGCTGACCTGGTAATTACGGGCGAAGGGAAAATCGACAGCCAGACTATTTATGGAAAGGCTCCTATTGGAGTAGCCAAAATTGCTAAAAAATATAATATTCCAGTAATAGCTATTGCGGCGCTTATTGGAGATGATGCCGATATCGTCCACCAATATGGAATTGACAATTTGATTAAGGTTAGTGAACCTCCTGTTAGCTTGACCGAGCCTAAGTCTAAGAAAATTCGGCTGATCAAGAAGAGTATAAAACAATTTTTAGAGAGAAAGTCAAAAACTATATCATAGATTTTAAAAATATTTTAGTATACAATAAGAAAAACACTTATAAATAATAGTATTTTATTAAAAAAACAAGTAATGTAGTAAGCTGAATGATTAAATATTAAGATTAAAGGGGGGTGAGAGCAGGGAAGGAGATATTGTTGAAAAACTATGTAACAAATATTATTTGCATAGTTTTTAATGACCCTTAAATTGTAAAAGGAGGTTTTAAAAATGTTTTCTCGTAAAAAAATATTGGTATTGTTAGTTTCGATACTGGTAATTGCAGCATTTTTAATGCTGGGAACTTTTTCTGTACTAGCAGCTGAAACGATTATATGGAAGTCCTCAGGACATGGTCCGGCTACAGATCCCTCACAGATTTATCATGATAAATTATGTGAAGCTATTACCAAAGCAAGCGGAGGTCGTTTAATGGTTAAAGCTTTCGTCGGTGGCTCCGTTGTACCAGCAACTAAAGAAGTTGATGGGGTTAGTGAAGGCGTATTAGATATGTGTTATACCTGCCCTATGTATAATCTGGACAAATGGAAAGCTGCCGGTCTCATCAGTTCTAGGCCAGGTGGTCTTCCTGGAGAAGCTTTGCGAACCTGGTTTAACTATGGAGGCGGTGCAGAGTTAATGAACAAAATGATGGAGGGATTTAATGTAATTACCTTCCCTGGAGCACTATCCCCTCTACCGGAAGAAGTTTTTCTTCATTCCAAAGTTGCTATAAGAACAGCGGCTGACATAAAAGGGCTAAAGATACGAGCTTCCGGTGATGGTGGTGAAATTTTAAATAGGATGGATGCATCAGTAGTGTTCTTACCCGGAGGTGAACTTTATGAAGCTATGCAGAGAGGGACAATCGATGCCTTTGAATACTCAACCTTGGCTTCCAACTGGGATATGCACTTCAATGAAATTTCTAAATATGTGATACTTTCTCCTTCCCGTGCACCTAGCGATCCTCAATGTTTCTTTGTCAACAAACAATCCTGGGAAAAACTTCCTGATGACCTTAAGCAACTAGTACAAGATGAAATTGATAAATGGACTCAAGCACAGCATGAATTCTTGGTCTACCAATCTATCCTGGCAATAGATAAATTCAAAGAATATGGCTGCGAAGTCTATAGACTTCCTCAAGAAGTAGAGGTTGCTCTCTTAGAAGAGGCAAAACAATATTACGCAGATAAAGCAGCCCAGGAAGATCAAATATATCGCGATATTCTGGAATCTATGACTAACTATTGGGAGGCTTATTCTAAGAAATAACAAGAGGTTAGAAATTATATGCTAATTTTGAAAAAAATACTTAAAACTATAGACTCAATAAGTATATTCACTGCGTCTTGGGCAAAATGGCTTGCCTGGCTCCTCGTCCTGGTAGGCGCATATGATACCATTGCGAGACACTTTTTTAATGCGCCTACCATCTGGGCTTATGATACCTTGTGCATGGCTGGTGGAGCGATGTATGTATTAGGGTGGTCATATGATTATTTATGCGATTATCATACCAGAGTTGACTTATTTTATCGAAATCTTTCAGCAAGGAAGAAGGCTTTAATTAATGTTCTCTCTTCTGTATTCCTTTTTTTTCCATTAGTAGGAGCGTTACTGAAAATTTCTATAACTTGGGCGATAAGGGCTTGGAAAATTGACGAGACTATGATTTCTACCTTCTGGTATCCTCCTGCTGCTCCTCCTTATAGAACTGTTTTTGCTTTAGGAATATTATTATTAGTACTACAAGGTGTAGCTAATTTTATTCGGGATTTGTATTTTGTAATAAGAGGTGAGTCAATTGATTGAACTAAGTGCTGAAGTTGTAACTTTTCTTATGTTAGGAGGAGTGCTTACTCTTGTTTTAACAGGTTTCCCTATTGGTTTGGTTATCGGTAGTGTGGCATTTATTGTTGGTATCTTGGTATTTGGACCGGATGTTACCTTTCATATATTGTATTCTCGACTCCTAGAGTTAACCTTAAACTATCCTTACCTTGCTGTTCCACTTTTTACTTTTATGGGAGTTGTACTCCAACATTCTGGAATAGCTGAAGAGCTTTACGATGCTTTATATGAATGGTTAAGTGGATTTAAGGGAGGATTAGCAGTGGTTACTGTAATTGTTGGCACTATTCTTGCTGCCTGTTTAGGGACAATCACTGCTTCTGTTACAATATTAACACTTATTGCTTTAGCTCCAATGGTAAGTAGGGGTTATGATAAATCTTTGGCCTCGGGTACTATTGTTGCTTCTGGTACTCTCGGAATTCTCATTCCTCCTAGTATTATGTTGGTTGTTTATGGTCCTCAAGCGGGAGTTTCTGTAGGAAAGATGTTTATGGGGGCCATTTTCCCCGGACTAATTCTCTCAGGTCTTTATATTACTTACATAACAGTTCGTTGTTATCTAAATCCCAAGTTAGGACCACCTATTCCAGAAGAAGAAAGGGCAAAAATATCTTCATTGAAAAAATTGATAAAATTATTGAAAGCTATTACCCCGACTCTATTAATTATTTTGGCAGTCCTGGGAACAATTTACACTGGTATTGCTCCCCCAACTGAAGCAGCTGCCATGGGAAGCCTTGCAGTTGTGATATTGGCCATCCTTTATCGAAAATTTACCTGGAGTTTAGTCAAGCATAGTGCGCTAGAAGTGTTTAGAGTAAGCGCTTTTGTGCTTCTGATTGCTGGTTTAAGTTATGCGTTCGTTGGTGTATTTATGAGCGCTGGTTGCGGAGAAGTAGTGACTAATTTAATTATGGCTGTTCCCGGTGGAAAATGGGGAGCTTTTTTCATGGTAATGTTGATTGTTTTTGTTTTAGGAATGTTCATTGAGTGGATTGGGATTGTGTTTATTATTGTCCCGGTTTTTTCACCTATTCTATTAAAGCTAGGATTTGATCCTTTATGGGCTGCTATGATGATTTGTATCAACCTGCAAATGGCTTTTCAAACACCACCTATGGCGATGTCTATCTTTGTTTGTCGGGGCACTGCTCCTCCAGAGCTGGGAGTTACTATGAAAGATATAATAAAAGGAGTAATTCCCTTTATTATAATTATAATGATTTGCCTGATACTTTGTATTCTATTTCCGAAAATTATTACCTGGCTACCCGCAAAAATGATAGGTCCTTCTTATTAGAAAACAGGGTTAAAGTTTCTAAAATAAAATATATCTTATTAAGGGGGTATAAAAATTTGCAAAAAATTGGTTTTATTGGCATCGGAATTATGGGTAAACCAATGGCCAAAAACTTGATTGATACAGGTTATACGGTAGTAGCATATGATATTTGTAAAGAGGCTTTAGAGGAGATAGTATCATACGGCGCAAAAAGAGCTTCTTCTGGTAAAGAAGTAGCTTCTCAATGTGATATTATAATTACCATGCTACCGAATTCACCAGAGGTGAAGAATGCTGTACTGGGTAAAGAAGGAGTTATTGAGGGAGTAAAAAGAGGGCAGATTTTAATTGATATGAGTTCGATTGCTCCACTTGTAACCCAGGAAATTGCTAAAGAACTATATGCCAAAGGAGTAGAGATGCTTGATGCCCCGGTAAGTGGAGGCCAGGAAAAGGCTCAATCTGGCACCCTTGCAATTATGGCTGGAGGGAAAGAAGAAGTTTTTAATAAGTATAAACCAATTTTAGAGGTAATGGGCAAACCTACCTTAGTTGGTAATATTGGAGCAGGTCAGACCACTAAATTAGTTAATCAGGTAATAGTTGCCATTAATATTGCGGCAGTAGCAGAGGGCTTACTCTTAGGAAAGAAGGCAGGGGTAGATCCCCAACGAATCTTTGAAGCTATAAGGGGAGGTTTGGCGGGTAGTCAGTCTTTAACTGATAAAGCACCAAGAATGTTCCAAGGAAAATATGAACCCGGCTTTAGAATAAGGCTACACGTTAAAGACTTAAATAATGTCTTGGAAACAAGTCGGGAATTACATACTGCAATGCCTCTTTGTGCTCAGGTAATGGAAATGATGCAGACCCTTATGGCAGATGGTTATTCAGAGATTGATCATGGTGGATTGGCTTTGTTTTACGAGAAACTGAATGGAATTTCTTTGAAGTCTATAAAGAATAAATAAAAATTGGATTAAAAAACCCACCTTAAAGAATCGGGATTAATGGCATTGTTAGTAATTTGTAATTTTTTAACCATTAAGTTATAATTTAATAAAAGACTTTTTGTTTTTACAGAGAATAAAGATAATTATTACATTAAATAAAATAAATACTCTTTTTATATTATACCAACTTTATTAATAGCTTCTGATGTAGGCAATCCCCTTTGTATATCAAACTATGCTGTTCGAATTTACGAACCACAAGAGTATTATTACCTCTAAATCAATTAAAAAATTAGGTCTATCTTTTGCTTATATTTTACTAAATTCAGAAATGATAAAAAAAATTTAAATAAATATATAAAAGAAACATCAGGTATAGCCAAAGCAGGGGGATTAAGAGTTATTTTAAAGCCTTCTTAAATTAAAAGCTTAAACAAAATATTGAGAAGATTAGAAGAAGAACTATTAATCTATATTTCTAACTAGGCAGTTTTGGAAAACATACACATGATTAGTACTCAGAACAAAGGGAGGTGATAGAAATATAAATAATTTTATTTTTATCTGTTACAAGGAATTGCAAAAATAAAAATTTTAAAAGGAGGAATTTAAAATGTTAAAGAAATTTATGGTAGTTTTGATTGTTTGTATGCTCTTAACTTCAGCTACTTTTGCTGCGGAAGTACTAAACTTTACCTCTACCCAGATGGTACCTGCAGCTGAGCAGACATTTGCTAAAGGTGTATTGCTTAAGGGATTTGCTGATGAGACTGATATAAAAGCAGAGTTTATACCAATGGAATATCATGAGTTGTTTACTCGTCTTTCTGCCGAAGTTGCTGCTAAAAAAGTAACTATATCTCTTGTTGGTGATCTGCATGGCGGTCTTGATTTAATGAATGCAAAAGGTTTGTTTGACGACCTTACTGGTATTGCCCTGCCTGATCGAACATTCATTAAAGCATTGGAAGACTATTCGGTTATAAGTGGTAAAAAAGTTTATGTACCGTGGATGCAAGCTACCTATGTGATGATAGTTAATAAGAAGGCATTCCAATATTTGCCAGATGGTTTAAAAGCTGAGGATGTAACTGGTGCAAGTGAAAAATGGACCTATGATGCACTTCTAAATTGGTCAAAAAATCTTAATGATGAATTCAAAGTACCGAAACTTGGTTTCCCAATGGGCCCAAAAGGACTATGGCATAGATTCTTGCATGGTTATATTTATCCGTCATACACTGGTTACCAAGCAGCAGCATTCGACAGTGTACGCGCAATTAAATTATGGGAATATTTGGGAGAACTTAAAGCATTTGTGCATCCTTCAAGTTCAGTCTGGGAGGCAATGGATGAGCCATTACTTAAAGAGGAAGTACTGCTTGCCTGGGACCATACTGCGAGAATAAAGAATGCTGTAATTGAAAAACCCGATGACTTTGCCATTGTTCCCGTTCCCAGGGGACCTAAAGGTAGAGGTTATATAACTGTTGCTGTAGGATTGGCAATTCCAGTAGAAACCCCACAGAAAGATAATGCCGTCAAATTAATCGATTATCTCACCAGACCAGAAATACAGGTCAAGATACTTGAGAATGTTGGATTCTTCCCCACAGTAAAAGAAGCAGGTGGAGCTATTCCTGAGGGACCGCTTAAAATTTTAGCTACCGGAGTACTTGCTCAATCGGGAGCTTCAGATTCAGTAATAGCAATGATACCGAGCCTTGGGGCAAAAGGTGGAGAATTTTCAGCAGCTTATCGTGATGCCTTTACCAAGATAGTTATTGAAGGAGCGGATATTGAAACAACTATTACCACAATAGCAGATAAGTTGAGGGCAATATTTGCTGAAGTCGGTGTTCCTTTATTGTAACCTGCAATTCTTATGCGCCTCCCTATAAAAATTAGAATTTTTACTTATAGGGGGAGGCGCATTCTTTTTAAAATTAAACGAAAAGGAGAAAGAATGATTTCTTTTAGCCTAAGAGAAAAAAATTGGATACCTTATTTACTTTTCCTCCCTGTCTTGATTTATTTAGCCGGTTTCATTGGCTATCCTTTACTAAAAGCTTTACAGCTTGCTTTTAGCTCAGAAGAAGGTAAATTCGGTTTGGAAAATTTTATTACATTGACTCAAGATTCAACCTTCTGGAAGGCATTAAAAAATACCTTGTATTTATTAATTACTATAGTACCATTACAGGTTATACTTGCCTTTTTGCTTGCACTTTTTGTAAACAGTAGATTTAAAGGTTATATGACCGTGCTGTATATTATTTCTATACCTTTAGCCTTAAGTGATGTATCAGCTGCTTTAATGAGCTATAATATTTTCACCTCTCATGGTTTTTTAAATAAATTTTTAATGAAATTCGGGTTTATAGAAAACCCTATTTACTTTTTTGGCTTAGGGTTAAGTTCACGTGCTTTCTGGGTAATAGTATTGACTGAATTATGGAGAGCAACACCTTTGGTGTTTGTCATCCTTTTGGCTAGTCTTCAAATGATAAGTAAGGATTATTTTGAGGCAGCTGATGTGTTTGGTTTTAGTAAATGGCAGAAGTTCTTCCATATAACCTTGCCACTGACTATGCCAAGCCTGCAATCGGCGCTACTTATTAGAACACTTTTTGCCTTTCAGATATTTGGAGTTGTCTGGCTACTTTCTGGTAGAGATATTCCGATATTGGCAGGTGAGGTATATTATCAACAAGCAGAACTTAATAATTTTCGTCTGGCGGCAACCTACGGTTTTATTATTGCACTTATTTGCATAATTATTAGTTGGGTTTATATTACCCTTTTGAGAACTAAACATCTTGAGATGGAAAGATAGATTTTAGAAGTAAAATTATGGAGAGACAGTTATGAAAAGACAAAAAACTCCTATGGTTTTAAAAATTAAACAAGTGATCACTATTATCATTGTAGGTCTAATTGTGATATGGTTTCTGACTCCTTTAGTGCTAATTACCATATCTGCTTTTGCTTCCCCCAGTGATTACTATCAAATTGATAAAGTAATACCGACCCATTTTACTTTGAGTCAATTTAAATCACTTTTCTTTGAGCTGGAAGCATGGAAGGCGATTCTAACCAGCATCAAAGTTGCAGTAGTAACTATGTTGCTAAGTTTTGTAATTGGTTTGCCTGCTGGTTATGCACTATCAAGATATATATTCCCGGGTAAGAATTTTTTAAAATTGTTAATTCTTGCTACCCGAATGTTTCCATTAATGATTCTGGCCATACCTTTGCTTATAATTTTTATGCGAATGGGGGTCAGTGATAGCATCTGGGGCACATCTTTAGCGCATACTGCTATGGTATTACCGATGATTATTCTTATATCTTCGAGTATTCTATCGGGTGTGTCTGTGGATTATGAAGAAGCTGCAATGATTTTTGGTCTCTCCCGTATACAGGCATTCTTCAAGATAACTTTACCACTTGCCCTGCCTGGTTTGGCTGCTTCAGCAATTTTTGCCTTTATTATTTCCTGGAATGAAGTGTTTGTGGCAACTATATTGACTTTGACAAATAGGACACTACCAGCACATATTCTCAAAACCGCGATGGCTTCACCAGATTATTTTAAATTTACTGGTGGTTTTATTATGGCTATACCAGCAATGGTCTTTATTTTCTTTGTAAGAAGACACCTGGTAACTATGTGGGGTATTTCACTTAAGTAAATTTGTAAGTTTAATAATCTTGAATGAAAGAAAGAGAGGGTAAAATAAGATTGGTTAAAGTAAAACTTAAAGGTTTGAAAAAATATTTCGGAAAAGTGAAAGCAGTCGATGATATAAGTTTGGAAATTAACCCGGGTGAATTTGTAGTATTGCTTGGCCCTTCTGGTTGTGGCAAGACGACATTGTTACGCTGTGTATCTGGTTTAGAGGTGGTTACTACTGGCAAAGTGTTTTTCGATGAGGATGATGTAACTTATCTTTCACCAAAAGATAGAAATATATCGATGGTATTTCAAAACTATGCTATATGGCCACATATGACGGTGAACAATAATATAGGCTTCCCCTTACGGATTAAAAGATATTCTCAAAAGGAGATAGAAAAACGAGTTAACTGGGCAGCTGAGCTTTTAGGGATAGATAATTTATTGGACCGCTATCCAGTACAGCTTTCTGGGGGGCAAAGACAAAGAGTGGCGGTAGCGAGAGCAATCGTGATGGAACCAAAAGTATTGTTAATGGATGAGCCATTATCCAATCTTGATGCACTGTTGCGGGTTAGAATGAGAGCTGAGATAAGAAAATTACAAGAAAATCTTAAAGTTACCACAATTTATGTTACCCACGATCAGGTAGAAGCAATGACTATGGGTAATAGGATAGCTGTGCTGAATCAAGGTATACTCCAACAGTTTGGAAGTTCTGAGGAGATTTACCATAATCCGGTTAATACTTTTGTGGCTGGATTTATCGGTTCACCACAAATGAATTTTATTGAGGTAGAGATAGTAAGTCAGGGTAAAGAATTATTTTTGAAAACTAAAGGTTTGGAAGTATCTTTATTAGATAAATACAAAGATAAAGTCTCTAAACTTTCAGGTAAAAGAAAATATATTTTGGGCGTAAGGCCAGAACATATTTATGTTTCTGGTAGAGCGCAAACAGACAAAGTTGCCGCAACTAAAGGTAAAGTCTATTTCGCAGAATTATTACGTTCAGATACAGTTCTCCATTTAGAAAAAGAGTTTGGGTTTCTGGTAGTTAAGGCACCTGGTGATTTAAAAATAAAAGAAGGTAAGGAAATCGAAATCTTAGTTGATCTTTTAAGAATCCATCTGTTTGACAAAGATACAGGAAAAGCAATATTCTAAGATTTGGAATGAAGGTTTAAGGTATTAGATTCACTTATAAAAAGGAGTCCAATGTGTGTATAGGGTAGGCATCTGTCATTTTAGAGTTGGATTGATGGATGGGGTATCTTTAGAGATAGATAAGTGGAAGAAAATTTTAGAGGAGATGGGTCATAAAGTTTGCCTTCTTGCTGGGGAGGCTTCAAATTTAGATGTTACCATTATTCCCAAACTTCATTTAGATCATCCAGAGATAAGAAATATTTACTATAATGCATTTTGTTCGCTTAGAGATTTTAACGCTGAAAAAGAATTTGCTCAAGAAATATATAAAATAGCTGGTCAAATAGAGGAAGAAATTTCATTATTTATTAAAAAGTATTCTATTGATATATTAGATATTGAGAATATTTGGTCCCTCCCCTTGAACATTCCCGCAGCTATTGCCTTTTACAGAATAGCAAAATTAGCAGGCATTAAGGTAATTGCTCACCATCATGATTTTTTTTGGGAAAGATCCCATTATAGTAATCCCACCTGTCAAACAATAAAAGATTTCCTTACTACTTATTTTCCTCCTCAGGATGACCAGATAAAACATATAGTTATAAATAGTATTACCCGGGATGAATTGGAAAAAAGAAGAGGGATTAAGGCAGTAGTGATACCTAATGTTTTTGATTTTGGGAAAACTGATTGGAAGATTGATGATTATAACTATGATTTTAAAGAATCTCTGGGAATTAACTCGAAAGATATTGTCATTCTTCAGGCAACCCGAATTGTATCTCGCAAAGGAATTGAATTGGCAATTGATTTAGTTAAAGAATTAGCTAAACCTGAAAATTTACTATTGATAAAAGAAAAGGGATTCTATGATAAAAAAAGAGAAGTAGATGAAAAGAGCAAAGTTGTTTTGGTGCTCCCCAATTTAATAGAAGATGGGGAGTATTTTAAATTGTTGAAAGAGAAAATTGATAAAGAAAAGATTAAGGCACTATTTATAAGTGATATAGTTAATAGTGAAAGAAAGATGAAAGATAATAAGAAGATTTATTCTTTATGGGATACTTACCTTTTTGCGGATTTAGTAACCTATCCCAGTCTATATGAAGGATGGGGGAATCAATTCTTAGAGGCAATAAAGGCTAAGCTCCCTATTGTAGTATTTGAATATGAAGTATACAAAAGAGATATTAAACCAAATGGTTTTAGAGTAATTTCTCTTGGTGACAGGCTAAAAGGAAAAGATACTCGGGGCTTATATAAGATAGAACCTTCGATTATTAAAAGAGCGACAAGAGAAGTGATAAGAGTACTTACTGATTTACCTTACAGAAAGAAGATGGTAGAAGATAATTTTAAGTTAGCCAGAAGGCTTTATTCAATGCAGGCTTTGAAAAAATATTTAGAACCTTTTTATTGATTAATTATATTTGTTTATGGATTTTATGGGCTTATAGAGAGCTATAAAAATAAGTAATAGAAAGTTGGAATCAGGAGAGAATAAAAAATATATGTCAGAAATAATTAATGCTCATATTATTTCTCATACCCACTGGGACCGAGAGTGGTTTTTAAATAGTAAATATACTAATGAATGGTTAATACCATTTTTTGATTCCTTATTTAGATTGTTAGAGAAAGAGAGCAATTACAGGTTTGTATTAGATGGCCAAACTTTGATAGTTGAAGATTATTTAGATCAATTAAAAAGAAAAGGGAAAAATAGTAGGGAATATGAAGAGAAACTAAAAAAATATGTTCAAGAAGGACGATTATTAGTTGGACCTTATTACCTTCAACCTGATTGGCAACTGGTAAGTGGAGAATCTTTGATTAGAAATTTATTGATAGGTCACAAAATAGGGAGAAAATTGGGGAGAGTAATGAAGGTGGGATGGTTGTTAGACAATTTTGGTCAGATATCTCAAACAGTTCAGATTCATAAACAATTTAACATTAAAGGTCTTTTCCTGTGGCGTGGAGTAGAAATGGACCTTTCCTGTATTAATTCTGAATTTTTATGGGAAAGTCCTGATGAAACAAGATTAATTTCAATCTATCTGTTAAGTAGTTATAGAAATGCTATGCGATTAGGAGAGTTCAAGGAAATAATGAAGGAAAGGATTGAAAATGAGGTTAAAAAGATTTATCCTTTTGCCACTACTTCTAATGTACTTTTAATGAATGGTTATGACCAGGAGATGACCCCCGATGACTTTTTACCAGAATTAAATAAATTATCTTTTCCTGATATTCAAGTAAAACAAAGCACCCCTGAAGAATATATAGAAGTAATTAGAAAAAAATCTCCCAGGTTGAAGGTTTTAAAGGGTGCTCTTTATAGCGGGAGGTTTATTTCTGTGTTCCCTGGCACCCTTTCTTCGCGAATGTATTTAAAGTGTATGAATGATATCTGTCAACGAGGATTGGAAAAATATGCTGAACCATTTTCAGTTTTATCCTGGTTAAATGGAGGTAGATATCATAGCAATATCTTAAGGGAGATTTGGAAAAAGCTATTAAAAAATCACCCTCATGATAACATCTGTGGAGTCAGCATCGATGATGTTCACACTGATATGGAGAAAAGATTTGGTGAGGTTATCACCTCTACCAGAAAGATAATAGAGGAAAAATTAAAAAGAATGGCTTTAAATATAGACACTTTAGTTGGCTCGAAAGGAGCAGAACCGTTTATAATTTTCAATCCCTCCCTTAAAACAAGAGATAAGATTATTAGTATTAAAACCAGGGAAGACAGTTTTAAAGTAATTGATTCAAAAGGACAGGTTTTGCCCAGCCAAAAAGGTAATGATAGTAACCTTCATATTTATGTAGATAATATTCCTGCCCTGGGGTATAAAACAATTTATCTCATAACTGGTCAAGGGAAATATATGGAAAATCAGAATGATATATTATGGCCAGATAAAGTGATAGTTAAAAAGAATATAATGGAGAATCGATATTTGCAGCTGAAGATTAAGGAAAATGGGAGTATAGATGTATTTGATAAAATAAATAAGTGCTGGTATAAAAACCTAAACATCATAGCTGATGGAGCTGATGCCGGGGATGAATATAATTATTCATTTCCAGAAAATGATGTGATTATAACTAACCAAAACATTAAAGCTGAAATAGAAGTTGTTGAAAAAAGTTTTTTAAGGGCTACATTTAAGATAAACATAGTTTTACAATTACCTGAATCCCTTACAGATGATAGGAAAACCCGCTCTCCAAAATTGAGGGATTTCCCCATATTCAATTGGCTGACCTTAGAAGCTGATTCACCCATCCTTGGTTTCAGGACAGAATTAAAGAATACAGTAAAGGACCATCGTCTAAGAGTATTATTTCCTACCAATATTGATACTGAGTTTTCTTTTGCGGGAACTCAATTTGATGTTACAAAACATAAAATTATCCCGGAAACTTTTGATGAGAGAGATATGCCTGAAGAAGTTAAAAGAGTAATTATTGGAGCTCGAGAGCCGAAACCAATAACTACTTTTCCTCATCGTTGTTTTGTGGATATCAATGATGGTCATCGGGGAATTGCTGTTCTTAGTAAAGGTTTACAGGAATACGAAATTTTAGCAGATGGCAATACTATAGCCCTGACTCTTTTTAGGTCAGTGGGTTGGTTGGCAAGAGGTGATTTATTAACCCGAATTGGTGATGCCGGTCCGACAATTTTTACTCCGGGGGCTCAATGTTTACGTCAGATGACTTTTGAATATGGCATTTATTTCCACCAGGGAGATTATAACCAGGTTCGAGTATATCAATTTGTTGAAGAGTTCAACACAGACCTTAAAATAGTAAAGACCGACCAACATAAGGGGAAATTAGCGGATATAGCTGGTTTCTTAAATCTAAAATCTACAAAAGATACGTTGCAAGTAAGTGCAATTAAAAGAGCAGAAGATGGGAAGGGGATTATATTAAGATTATTCAATCCTTCTAAAGAAATAATTGAAGGAGAGGTTATCTCAAATTATAATTTAAACAAAGTTTACATAGTTAATCTAAATGAGGAAATTATAGAGGAGATTAATAGTTATGAAGGAAATAGATTTAAGTTGTCGGTAAAACCCAAAGAGATTACGACCATAAGATTAGAAACTATTCGGAAAAATATCTTGAAAAATAGTATTAAGGACAAAAAAGTAGAAGTTCGATACTTAGATGAAGAAAATTATCCCAGGGTTAATTTTGATAATTTTTTATGTGTTCCCTTGCTAACCATAACTGATATTGCTAGTGAAGAAAAAAGAATGAAAGAATTAGAAAACAAATTAAATAAAACCAAGAAAACAGTAAGTTTACTTAAGGATAAATTAAAAAAAACCGAAAGCCTTGATCCGATTCGGTTAGCTAAAATTGAATTTGAATTCCATAAGGCCATAGGGGAGGTAAAAACTTATTATCGAGCGTTTTTAGAAGCAAAGCTATCGGTGCTGTTTTCTAAAAAGAAATATCTTGAGACCTACAATAAAGATGCAAATGATTATACCAAATCTATGGAAGAAATAGAGAAAACTTTAAGGGAAATAGGATATAAATTGAACGAAGCCAGAGTTAAAAAGAGGGCTTATGAATATATCGTAGAATTTTATCAACATCGTTTAAAAATTCTTTCTAATAAGATTTCATTAAGACATATTTAAGGGTGGGTTAAATAAGTTTATGTCGATATCAGAAAATAATCGAAAGATAATTGAGGAAAAGTTAGTATTTATTTATGGAGAAGAAAGAAGTAAAAAAATAATTATAGAAATCGAAAGGCTACTTGAAAAATACCGAAAAAATATTTATTTTCAATCCAGGAAAAGAAATTTCCTGAATGAAAAAGATATTGCATTAATTGCTTATGCAGATAATTTTAAGGAACCAGGCGAAAAGCCATTGGTTACTTTAAACAAATTCTTGGTGGAATATTTGAAAGAGGCAATTTCTTTGGTGCACTTGTTACCTTTCTATCCCTATTCTTCTGATGATGGATTTTCAGTTATAGATTATAGAAAAGTAAATTCTCTTTTTGGTGATTGGAATGATATTGAAAATATTAGCAAGAACTTTGATTTAATATTCGATGTTGTAATAAATCATATTTCTTCCCAGAGTCTATGGTTCAGAGAATATCTGAAAGGTAATCCGAGATACGATAACTATTTTATTGCCTTTGATACACAAGTTAATACCTCTTCAGTAGTAAGAGCAAGGGCACATCCTTTACTTACCAAGTTTGAAAGAAAGGGTAAAGAAGTATATCTTTGGACAACTTTTAGTTCAGATCAGTTAGACCTCAATTACCGTAATGAAAAAGTATTGTTAGAAGTTATCGATTTAATTTTATTTTATGCAATCAAAAAGGCCAGGATTATTCGATTGGATGCCATTGGTCATATATGGAAAAAGTTAGGAACAAGTTGTATTAATTTAGAGGAAGTACATAAAATAGTTCAATTACTTAGAGCTGTTCTGGATGAAATTTTCCCCGATGTTCTATTGTTAACCGAGACCAATGTCCCTTATCAAGAAAATATAAGATATTTTGGAAATGGTTACAATGAAGCCCAATTGATTTACCAGTTTCCTTTGCCTGCTTTAGTAATGCATACTTTTTATTGTGGTGATGTATCGAGACTTGCTGAGTGGGCAAAATCTTTAAAAATATTCTCTAAAGAGACAGCCTATTTTAATCTATTAGCATCTCATGATGGGATAGGAATAAGACCAGCTATAGGAATTTTATCAGATAATGAAATTAATGAATTAGTAAATCTGGTAAAAAAACGAGGTGGGTTTGTATCTTATGCGACTACAAGTGATGGTAAAAGAGAACCTTATGAGTTAAATATTACTTATTATGATGCAATTGCTGATTCTATCGATGATGAAGAATTAAATATTAGAAAATTTATAGCGTCCCAATCAATATTATTGTCATTTATAGGGGTACCTGGAATTTATGTTCACAGTTTATTGGGGACAAGTAATTATTTAGAGGGTGTAGAAAAGACAGGACAAAAAAGGACTATAAATAGAAAGAAATTTAAATTTAGTGATTTGAAAAAAGAGCTATCTTGTCAAAATACAAAATCCTATAAAATTTTCACTGCTTTTAAAGAATTAATTAAAAAGAGGAGAAAAGAAAAAGCCTTTAACCCCAATGGAGACCAAAGAGTGTTATGTAAGTCAAAAAATATGTTTTCACTTATCCGCATATCCCCTGATTGTAGAGAAAGGATAATTGTTTTAACTAATGTTACCCCTAAAAAACAGGAATTTTTTATTTCTGAAAAAGAATGTGGGTTAAATAGTAAAATATTATTTGACCTCATTTCAGGGAATAGTATCAATATAGAAAATAAGATAATCTTAGGACCCTATCAAGTTATGTGGTTAAAAGGGTAAATAGAAAATTTCTCGCTCGAATATTTCTTGACTTAATTTTAGACATTAACATATAATGAAAAACAACATATAGAAAATACTATAAATAGGAAAGTAGCTGATGGATGATATGAAGAAAAAATTTGCCATTGGTGTTGATTTAGGTGGAACAAATATAGTATGCGCCATAGTAAATTACGATGGGAAGATTGTAAGTAGTTTAAAGACTCCGACTTTAGCCGAAAGAGGAAAAGAAGCTACCATTAAAAGAATAATAGAGGCTATCCACAAAAATATTGCTCAATCTGCCATTGCTCCTGCTAATATAATGGGAATAGGGATTGGGGCTCCTGGTCCTCTCGATGTTAAAAGAGGAATTATCAATTTTGCCCCTAATCTTCCTGGATGGAGGGATGTTCCTTTAAAAAAAATATTGGAAGATGAATTTAATATTAAGGTTATTTTAGAAAATGATGCTAATGCAGCTGCCTGGGGGGAAAAATGTTTTGGAGCAGGTCAAGGTATAAATAATTTAGTGTGTTTTACCCTGGGTACGGGAATTGGTGGCGGAATAATTATTGATAATAAAGTATATCATGGCAATAATTATGGTGCTGCAGAATTAGGACATATGACTGTAAACAAAGATGGACCTAAGTGTAATTGTGGGAACAATGGTTGTTTAGAAGCCTATTCTTCTGCTATCGGAATTAAAAATAGGATTAGAGATAGAATTAAAAAAGGAGTAAAGAGCCAATTTTTAAATTTAGATAATATTGAGTCTATTGAATCAATTAGTTTAAAATCGATTTTTGAAGCTGCCCGCCAGGGGGATAAATTAACCTCAACTATAGTTGAAGAGGCTATTTCTTATTTAGGGATAGCTATAGCCAATATCACTAATATATTAAATCCTGAAATGGTGATATTAGTAGGTGGAATAACCAATGAAGGAGATAAACTTCTTAATCCTATTAGAGAAGAAGTAAAAAAGAGGGCATTTTATACTAATTATAAATTTCTTAAAATTGTTATTGGAGAATTGGGTGATAATGCTGGTGTCCTAGGGGCAGCAGCTCTCGCTTGGGTTCCTGTTTCCTAATTATAAAAAATTAAAATTTTTTAGTTATAAAAGAGGATTTTTGAATTTTTTGTCGAATTGTTAAAATATAAATAATAATTTAAGGTATTGGAGGCAAAAATGTCAAAAAATTTAATGGTTTTATTTATAATAATTTTATTAATTGTTGGCGGTATTGGTATTTATAATTATGATCAAGCTAACCAGGCAAAGAAAGAAGTGGAAGAAAAAAGCCTTCAATTGGAGGGCAATAATGAAATTATTTTGCAACTGAAAGAGAGTATAAAAGAAAAAGAAATACAAATTGAAGAACTGAAAGAAAATTTGACGAAAGAAAAGAAAGATTTACAAGAAGAGTATGCTGATAAATTATCTGTATTAATGGAGGAAAAAACTCAACTGGAAACTTTATTGGCAGAGAAAGAGAAGATGTGGCTGGACAAAGATGAGGAAAAAGAGCAATTTATTATTAAGTTAGAGGAAGAGATTGGTGGATATAAAGAGAATATAACTAAGTTAGATAATCAAATAATTAATTTAAAAGAGGAAGTAGCTCAACTAAAAAACGAAAAGAAGAATTTAGAAGAAGAATATGCCAAAAAGTTGTCTGTTTTAACAGAAGAAAAAATCAAACTTGGTTCTCTATTAGCAGAAAAAGAAGAGGCAATGAAAATTATTGAGAAACAGAAAGAAGAATCTGAACAGGTTGTTCTTTCAAAAAATGAAGTTATTTTGGAATTGAGGGAAAATTTAAAAGAGAAAGAAAAACAGATTGAGGAATTGGAAGCAAGTTTACCAAAAGAAGAAAAAGATTTAGAGGGAGAATATGCTGTTAAATTGTCTGAATTAATGGAAGAGAAAGCCAAACTTGAAGCCCAGCTAAAATCTTCCCAAGATCTTCTTTCGGAAAAAGAAAATGCAATTGCCTTATTTGAGCAACAAAAAGGAGAGTTTGAAAAGAATATTGCTGAAAAAGATAAAACAATCGAAGATTTATCTATAAATATAAAAGAATACGAAGGTCAGATTAATGAATTAAGGAAACAGTTGGTTCAAAAAGAAAAGGAAAAGGAAATAGAATGTGTTGATAAATTATCTTTAGTAATGGAAGAAAAAAGTAAATTAGAAGCTGAATTAGCAGAAATTATAGAAAAAACTAAACCGAATTATTATGAAGTTAAGAAAGGGGATTCTCTCTGGAAAATTGCTGAAAGATTTTATCACCAAGGAGAGCAATGGATAAAAATTTTTGAAGCAAATATAGAGAAGATAAAGAATCCCGATTTAATCTATCCTTATCAAAGATTTACCATTCCTAAAGAATAATTCGGTATCGTGTATCGCGTCTAAAAACACAGTAATGAGTAATAAGTAATGGGTAATGAGCAAGAGGAGACAAGGTGTAAATGTAGGGTTTCGATTCATCGAGCCCATTAGATAGATTACTAAAACAGCAGGGGGCGGATTAATCCACCCCCCACTTCTCATTTTCTCACTATACACTACACTCGATAGAAATTGATTGGTGAATCCGGTCGATTAGTTTATCCACATATCCTATCTATCTCTTCTTT
>LDZU01004207.1_pt1 | contig 71246 bp, 65 predicted proteins | sample 615531 | NCBI WGS metagenome assembly LDZU01 (sample SAMN03408293, study PRJNA278302) | terrestrial metagenome | isolation source: oil reservoir sample SB2 | place: USA: Alaska, North Slope, Schrader Bluff formation | collected 2011-09 | reverse complement strand
ACAATGCACTTGACCCGATCGCAAAGATTCCGGAGTTCAAGGCCTGTGCTATAACGATTGAGAAGATACAGGAGGCCTGATTACGATGGTTGCAAAAGGCGATATGCTCTATGCATGGGCATCAACAGAAGAAGGTGTCAAGAAGGGTGAATGTGGCGGTGCGGTCACAGCACTTCTCAGGCATGCACTTGAGAGCAAAATGGTCGATGGCGTTCTGGTCGTAAAGAAGGGTGCTGACATCTATGATGCAACGGTTGAGATCGTGACTGATCCCGCCGACGTTGAGAAGGGGTCCGGATCGCTTCACTGCGGAACACTCCTCCTCTCGAAGATCCTGACAAAATATCTTGGGGGAGGAAACGGCATGAAACTCGCTCTGCCGGTGAAAGGGTGCGACACGATGGGTATCCTTGAACTCGCAAAGCGGGAGAAGATCAATCTTGACAACCTCTATCTGATCGGCCTGAACTGCGGAGGCTCGGTCTCCCCGGTCGATGCAACGAAGATGATCAGAGAGAGGTTCGGGACGAATCCTGATGATGTCGTGAAAGAGGAGATCGACAAGGGCCAGTTCATCATTGTCACAAAGGATGGCGGGCATAAGGGTATCTCCATCGACGAGCTGGAAGATGAGGGCTATGGCCGGAGGACAAACTGCCGCCGCTGCCTCTACAAGGTGCCGAGGCAGGCGGATCTCGCCTGCGGAAACTGGGGGGTCATCGGCGACAAGTCCGGAAAGGCAACCTTCATCGAGGTCTGCTCAGAGAAGGGTGCGAACCTTGTTGAAGAAGCCACTGCTTCAGGAGCACTGGCAACCGCCCCGGCTGATCCGAAGGGGATTGCGATCCGTGGCAAGGTCGAAGGTGCAATGCTGAAGCTCGGCGAGAAATGGAGGAAGAAGGACTTCTCGGCACTCTCAGGGGATCTCTGGGACTCGATCAGGGAAGAGACCTCCCGCTGCATCAAATGCTACTCCTGCATCGAGAACTGCCCGGTCTGTCTCCCCAATGAGGCTGAACTGAAGAAGGCGACCACGATGGTCCCGAACGGCCAGATTCCGCCGAATCCGATGTTCCATATGCGCAGATTTGCCCATATCTCGGACTCCTGCATCAACTGCGGCCAGTGCGAGGAATTATGCCCGATGGATATCCCGCTTGCGCTCTTCTCCCATGCGATCAGGACGGAAGGGGATGCGACATACAACCCGAAACTGGGGTCTGCCCCTTATAAAAACTAATATTTTCTTGTGCGGAAAACAATGGCACGATAAGGAGAGGTGTATCATCTCCCCCCTCTCTGGGTTTTTTTCTTCTCCTATCAGTGAATGGGATAAAATGTATGGAGATGGGAGATGAGCGATCTCAGAAACCGCTCTCCTGATAATGCCGGATCTGGTTCTGTATAGTCTCCTGCCCTCTCTTTACTGGCAATGATATAGCATACCCCTGAATAGATCCTCTCCCGCAGGAGTCTTGTGCAAGACTGATGGTACCGTTCAATGTACGAGGCGCCTTTAAATTCCGGGAAAACCTCGAAATGTGGCTCCCGATTTCGTATGTTTCGTTTGGAGTCTTCGCACTCTTCAAGCAGGATCAGGCATCCAAGCCAGGGGGATGGGGAGGTCTTGAACGCACCCTCACGATAGGCAGTCCAGAGATCAACTGCACTTCCAACCAGCTCTTCGGTACGGTTGTTGATATTTTTGGTTAAAACGTTCAATCTGCATTGAGTGATAGTCCTCTTCGATCTCAATGCTGATACTGTTTCGTCCCCACCGTGCTGCTGCAAGGGTAGTTGTGCCTGTCCCCCCAAAAGGATCGAGGATGGTATCGCCGACAAAGGAGAACATTCTGATGAGCCGCTCTGCCAGTTCCAATGGGTAGGGTGCCGGATGATTGCGGGTTGATGCTCCTTTCAGATCCCATATCTGCCTGAACCATATCTTCTGGTTCTCTTCAGAGATGATTGAGAGCAGCCGGGCAGGGCGGGTCGTCTTCCGGTATCCCCCCGGCTTTCTCTGGAAGAGGATGTACTCAATATCATTCTTCACTATAGCGTTGGGCTCATAGGGTTTTCCCAGGAATGATCCGGCAGATTGCGATTCAAAGGAGGCATTGGCGATCTTATACCAGATGATCGGTGCAAGGTTGTCAAAACCGATCAACCGGCAGTGCTCCTGTATCGAAGCATGGAGGGGTATTACACTGTGCCGCCCGGTATTCCTGCGTGGAAGGCAGACATCGCCGACGACGATGACCAGACGCCCCCCCGGAACAAGGATCCGATGGATATGCTGCCAGACGCGATCGAGTTCTTCAAGAAATGTATCGTAATCTCCGATCTGCCCGAGCTGCGATTCTTTTTCAGGGTACGTTTTCAGTATCCAGTATGGCGGTGACGTGACGACCAGATGCACGCTTTCATCAGGTATGTATCCAAGGTTTCGGCAGTCTGTATTGATAAAACGGTGAGCTGTCGGGATACTTGCAGAGAGTGCTTCAATTTCCTTCATCAGGATTGGGTCTTTGGCAATGAATGGTATTGCACGTTGCCCCATCTCCCCGGCAACTGCCGCAATTTCCGGATGAATAAATGATTCCAGTTGCCTGTCCATATTGGATTGATTGGCATAGAGTGTCTTTTCAGGAAGATTGTGTTCTGGAGCTCCGGATTGGGCGGCGTGCGAGATCATGTACCTGAGTAGTAGTTGATGCACGTGTTATGATAAATGTCCCGATCGCGATGTGAAAGTGAAGGTTTGATGACAGGCCGGCTATTTGGAGGGTGACGTGGCTGGCTTTTGAGAGGTGCTCCCAGTCTGCGCCAGACTGTCGTTCCTCCCCTATTTTGAAACTAAAACACTCCCACCCCGCACACTCCGCTCAGCCCCATTGCCCCTGTCTCTGACATATGATCTGCCGGAGCAGACGGGGCTGCCTCCCTCTGCAGAAGCCCCCTGCCCGGCAGGAGCCAGAGAACTATGGCAGTCGATTTCGAACAGATACGAAACAACAAAACAGCGGTCCGGGACCTCCCGGCACCGCTCGTCGATACCACGGCCCTTGAGACTGTGGTTGCGGATATCCTTGCGAACAACCCCTTCGGCTGTGTGCCGTACGAGTCCGGCGGCGAGACGATCCCGGGCGTGGTCCGGGGCCGCGAGCAGTATACCGCCCGGATCGTGTACCTTGATGGTGACGGGAAAAAGGTCGGGGCAGCAACCGTCACCGCCGGAACAACCGCCGGGATGAATGCGGCCGCTGCCGCCGTCCTTGCAGATGCAGCACTCACCGCAGCCGTCGGCGGAACCCCGCAGCGTGACCTGAACAGGGATTCATATTCCTGCCAGCTGAAGTGCCATGACCCAAACGGGGAGACCTATACCCTCACGTTTGGGAGAAAGGCCCTCCGGCTGACCAGCTACGAGGATGATGCAATCCTTGCAGCAGTCGAGGACTGGGCAGACACGATGGCAGCCCTGAGCTGAGCGAAAAGGTGAGGGGATCTCCTCCTTTTCCCTTTTACGAGTTTTTATTCTTTCTTTTGAAAGTATTGTTTTTAATGGGCAGCATCTGCTCTGGTATGCCCTTCTGCTGGTGGAGAGTGGGGAGTTTTATTCCGATGAAACGTGTGATGTATGCCCTCATACATTCGGGATAACGGACTTGTGTCTTGATCTCCCCTTTCGGGAATAGTATTTATATCATGATGTGTAAGTTTACTCTACCGCATTTATTATAATTTTTGTAAACCAAATCAGAAGATAGGGGGTAGGTTATGATGGTGTCAAAGGCCATAATCGGTGAGCGGATCCGGGCTGCGAGGAAACTGGCGGGTCTTTCGCAGCAGTCGCTTGCCGATAAGGTGAAGGTCTCGAAGATGGCGATCTCCAAGTATGAATCCGGTGATCTGATACCCGGCTCCGGGATGCTGCTTGCCCTTGGAAAAGCTCTTGGCGTGAAGGTGGAGTTTTTTCTCAGACCTGTATCCGTAACACTGAGGCTGCCACAGTACCGGTGCAGGAAGGCCCTTACAAAGAAGGAAGAAGCGATGATCCTTGGGAGGACAGAGGACTGGCTTGAGCGGTACCTGACGATCGAGCGGATCACCGGGATAGATGCAGAGCTCGATCTGCCTGGAAAAGATGAATGCTCGATTATGGATTGTGAGGATATCGAAGCTCTGGCACTGTCCGTCCGCAAACAATGGGATCTTGGTCTTGATCCGATTGAGAATGTGATGGATGTCCTTGAGCAGCATGGGATTAAGGTTGGTGTTGTTGCTGCGTCAGAGAAGTTTGATGCCCTGACCCTCTGGTATAACCATCATCCGGTTATCATTGTGAATAAAGAGATGCCGGGAGATAGGCAGCGTTTCAGCCTTTCCCATGAGCTTGGACATCTCCTGATGCAGCTGGAATCTGATTTAGGTACGGGAGCAATTCCGGAGAAGGTTGACGAGATGGCGGCAAACCGGTTTGCCGGAGCATTTCTGGTACCGGAAGAGGTGGCCATTCGTGAACTGGGAAGGGAGCGGACACGGCTGGATCTCCGGGAACTCTATCTCCTGAAGCAAAAATACGGCCTGAGCATGGCCGCATGGATCTACCGGGCACTTGATCTTGGGATCATCACGCGGGATGGAGCAGACCGGCTCAGGCGAGAGCTCAGCATACGCGGATGGCGAAAGATAGAGCCGGGGAAGCAGATCCCATCCGAATCCCCAACACAGATGAGGCTTCTGCTCCTGCATGCCCGAAGCGAACAGATAATATCTGAATCCAGGTTCGCCGAATTGATCGGAGATGACGGGATAGAGGGTACTGACTGGATTCTTTCAGGGGAGGTAAACACGAGAGCGGGGGAGATGTGTGGGTGAGAAGAGAAAACGCTGGCTCCCGCGGAAAGAGTGTGAGAAGCGGATAGTGTTCTGGGAGGGGATGGAATGAGCCGGGAGCCACATCAGATACTTATTACGCTCCCTCGAAATCCATCCTTTCTCACTTAATTCAGAGATTCTGATGGATTTTCTGATGGTTATTCCTGCCGGTACCCATCCCGTGGCACCAGGATCTCAAACCAGCCCCCCTCTCCATACACCCCGATCCCGGTGATGGTAATCCCGGTGATGGTAATCCCGTTGATCGCAAGGATCTCGCGGATGATGCTACTCATACTTCCCGAGGATATTCCGGGCAATCCATATCCGGAAGACAGAGTCCAGTATGCCATACCTCCCCCCGCCGGGCTTGTCGATGGTCATGGTATTGGTGAGATCTCTCATCGAGGCGGTGAGCGAGGATGATTGCGTCTCCATATCTGCGGCTATCTCCTTCAGCCGGCGGGTCTTTGCGGCAGAGAGGTATTTCAGTATATCCTGCTGCTGCCTGCTGAACTTGCAGGAGTACCGTGATTCAAATTCGCTGTCGAACTCATCAAGCATGGAGGAGAATGCGCACTCTGTGTCATCTGAGGTGACCGTATCCTTCCCCTGGAGGATGGCATGCTGGTACAGTAGGAATCCCATCTTCTGGAAATAGAATGGGAATCCGTCAGTGTAGCTGTAGAGGGTATGCAGGGCATCGCCAGTGATTGTTATCTTCTGCATTAATAGTCGGGAGCGGATGTACCTGCTGACTTCCTCCTCTCCGATCGGCTCGAGCCGGACCTTTGCTGCCATCAGGTAGAGGGGAGAGTCCGGTTTCAGGAAGACTTTGTTCAGGAGTGCAACTGATGATCCCGAGAGGATGTACCGCACATCCGGCCGGCTGTCCATATGGGTCTTGAAGAGGCTGAAGATCGCGGGATTGAATCTGCTCAGCTCCTGAAACTCGTCAAAGGCGATGACGATCTGCTCTCTGCTCTCATCTGCCAGGTTTCCGATGAACGCAAAGGTCTCTTCGATGAGTTCGGGCTCGCTCACCTCGCTCTCCCGGAACCGGAGGTATATCTCTCCGATATGTTCGATACTCCCTCCGATCTCCGCAATCGAACGGGTGGCCCGGGTTATTGTTGCCTTGAAGATATCAGAGAACTTCCGTGTGAGCCCCTTTACCCGGTGCTTCTCCTCATAGGCTTCGACCATTGCCCGTGAGGTGATCCTGAAGAAGTCGGCCGGGTGGGTGATCATCCGGCAGTTCACCTGGACGAAGAGGACCTCGCCCCCGATGCTTGTTTTGAGATTTTTGAGGAGCGAGGTCTTCCCGATCCGGCGTGGGCCGATGATGACGTTATGCTGTGCCCGGGAGAGGAGATCGAGCCTGATCCGGCTCACCTCCTCATCCCTGCCGATGAAGTAGGGGGGCTCGACCTCGCCCCCGACGATGAATATCTGTTCGGCCATGTGATCTGATCCTTTGGTTTTTGGTATCTGATGGTGGTGATGCGAGGGGGTTGAAAGTGATTTCAATTGCCTCCTTGGTATCGGGGGAATAGAGAGGGAGGAGATTTAGCGGATCAGCTTGCGGGGTGGATTGATGGGCTCTGATTATTATCCGAATAGCGTGAAATCCAATCTAAAAAAAGATGGGGATATTTTTATCTCTCTTTCAAAGCCTTCTGTTATATTGATTTGTTGTTTATCCGAAAATAAAAACCAGAATCGCTGTACCTCGATTGTATATTCTCTTGGCCGTAGTGTTAGTGTATATGTTTCATTCTGAGGTATAAATTGAAATTTGTGAATTCCGTTGTTGTGCATCCATGATAGTTCAATCAAATCATTTGTCGATAAACCATTTACAATAAGTTTTCCTGTTGGTGGATAATAATGTGTAATGTCTTCATCTTTATAAAAAACCTGAGCTGAATTTCGAATTACGCTATTATTTGTATTTTCAGATCTTAGACCAAACCACGAATTACTCCGTGGATTCAGAGGATAAGTTGGATCATAAAAGTACCAAGTTCCATTAATCTCAACTTCTACCCAGCCATGATAGCCACTGGGATCACTTACTTTGCGAGCATTCAAACCTGAAAGCATAGCGACATGTTGAGCCAATGTTGCATACTCTCCACATGCTCCAGCTCGATAATAAGCGATACAATAAGGATTATTGGAAAATTTTCCAGCTCGAATTACCCTACGCCCTTCTGGGTTGGAAATGTAGTAATTTTTGTTGTTGTTGGTTAAAATATAATATATATAATCGTCTCTTGAAAATGATTTATTATTTAATGAGAAAATAAAATCATCTTGTATCCATTTGGATAGGAGTTGCAACTTCAATTCCGGATCTTGAACATTTGCCATTTTTTGGATAATAACATCAATATCTGATGTTGATTTTGGGTAAATCTCTGAGTGAAAAATATCATCAATTTCCTTCTCAAGAATGTAGTGTTCGTAAGATGAAACCAAGATTAAAGCCATATAAATAACGAATATAATAGATAAAAATAGACATAAATATTTTATTTTTTCTGACATATTTTTATCCTTTATTTATAAAGCTCATCACAAATACTTCCCAATTATCCCGTCAATATCCGCCGGGTTAAATGATACATCGGAATGCCACCGACCAAAACCTCCATGCCCGTTCACAGCCCTGATCCATTCGGCTAGGAAGGTTCTTTTCGTCCTGTTCTCTATTGTATCCTGCCCCTTTACCTCAAGGACGAGGTATTCGTCGTTTGTAAGTTGTATTAAGAAGTCAGGTCGGAATTTTCTCACCACACCCTGATAGAGATAAACTATCTCAAAACCGATATGGTCATTCTTTGCCCATGCTTTGACATTTGGATTATTATCGAGAGCAAATGCCTCCGTTGACTCCCATGTACTATCAAAGACGCAGAAATTGATCTGGGATTTTTTTGTATGGCCACATGGTCTTGTGGAATACCATACCTTCATATCGGCAGTTGAACGAATAGGTCGGTTGGTATCAAGGACTGGCTCGATTGATTCTGTATTATCTTCCCGGATCTGTTCATAGATATGCTGGACGATTTTATTCATATTTATTATCATCATGATCCGCTTGCGGAACTCATCAGTTGAAAAAAGGCCGGGATTTATTTTTATTTTATCAGACATTAGGAATTGCTCAACGATTCTAATCAACTGTCCAATAAGATCGGTGGTAGTACCTTTCCATTCCGGCCTCATCTGGTCAAGGACATCACGGGCAGTTTCAAAGATGATCTTCTGAAGACGAAACTCCTTTCCAAGCTTTTGGAGATCGATTGTACTGATCTGCTCTAATGCTGGTTTCCCATCAACAATTGGCGCAATCTCAATGATTTGAGAAGTTGAGGCGGCATCAAGAATGAGGGGTTTGGCTTGAGAGATATCAAGTGTTAATGCAGGTCGGAATACATGCTCTATTCGAATGACGTTCGGCCAGCTTATGGCATAATCCTGGCGTGATATCAGTGCCTCTATCTTAGTCTTTGGTTTTTCGGGTTTTGGTGGAGCATCTTCTCCTCCTTCGTGGGGGAGGAATGTGAAAGGAACTCCGAAGATGTTAACATATTCCGGAGAAAAGAGCCCGGTCTCCTGCTCTACATCATAACTTGTTCTTCGCAATCCTCTTCCGACAACCTGCTCACAGAGAAGCTGGCTGGAGAAGGCCCGCAGTCCCATAATGTGAGTTACCGTTCGGGCATCCCATCCCTCAGATAACATTCCGACAGAGATGACCTTCTGGATATCAGCACCCGGTTGTCCGGATTTTCCAACTGTATCAACCTGCTGTCGTAGTAGTTCAGCCTGTTCTTTTTTGGTGAGCGGGCGTTCATACTCCCCTTGCTCAATATCAACTGGTGTAATAATCTGTTCAGTTTCTGTCTCAGCATCTTTGAGAACTTTTGAATCGATATGAAGAATGCGGCTTTCTTCGCAGAGTTCATCTATGCGGATCTTCTTATGGGTAAATGCATATGCAATCCGTGCAGCAGTCTCTGTCCTGTTCGCAACGGTGATCATGACCGGCGGTGTATCTCTCCCTCCAGCTTCCCAATCCCTCTTCTTCTCAAGCCAGTCGACTCCCAGGAAGTAGTATGCATTTGTAACAATATCCGGAAGGGGCTCGGATTCCTCAGCTTTTCGGTTGAGATCATCGTGAACTTCGCTATCCATGTAGAGATGGTAAAAACGGGACTTATAATCTGAAGTGAGCCTGCCGTCATCCCGTACCACAACACGAGGTGTTTTTACAAGCCCTGATTCAATAGCATCATTAAGAGAAAAATCACTGACGATCCATGGAAATAATGCTTCTTCACTGCTCTTTTTGCCGCTTGGTGCAAATGGCGTTGCAGTGAAGTCAAAGCAGGAGAGAATATTTCGTGCCCGGTGAATCCTGTCCAACCCTTGAATCCAGATGGTTGCCTCTTCGATTTCGTCTTTAGAAAGACCCTTAATTTTTGATTCTGCGGGAATCCGCCAGGCATGATGGGCTTCATCATTGATAATGATGAGATTTTTATGGCGGCTCATCTCCCCGAGAACGTCCCGGACATATGCTTCATCACTCTTTGCACCACGCTTATCCACGCTCCGCCTCTTCTTGATCTGTTCATCAGTATCCCATGCAAGAGCATGCCAGTTCTGAATGAGTACCTTTCCTGATCGAAGCTTCTCAGCTAACCCTTGAGGGATGATGTCAAAGGCATCATAATAATTATCCTCACTTGAGGGGATTAGGACAGAGAGACGGCTCTTGACCGTGAGACCGGGTGCAATAACCAGTATATTCTGAGAGAATCGCGCATCATTTGCATACGTTGCTTTATTCAAGACAAGCCATGAAATAAGCATCGCCATGACGACAGTTTTTCCGGTTCCGGTTGCCATCTTGCAGCAATAACGGATAAATTCCCCGCCATCAGATTCGATATCGATTCCGGCTTTTGATGATTCCGGAGCTTCAATTAGCCATATAATCGTCTCAATTGCTTCAATCTGGCAGAAGAAGAATGGAATATCCCCTCGTTCCTTTCGTTGGGTCCAGTGATCGAGAAGCCTTCGGGTAATACCTGTGATGCCGGGATATCCTTCATTTCTCCATGCCTTTACTCTCTCTCGTATTTTATTTACGAGAGGGATCTCTATGAAATGCCCCGGATCATCAAATGAACGGGCACTCTCTGATGCTACAATATATCCGGCAGGGCGCCGTGTTGGAACCCGCTCAAAAGAGCGTGTTATCCGGTCATATCTCCAGTGCTCCTGTGGCTCAGAATAGGGTGGATTAATGATAAGCTGATCAATGGTCGCATGCGACATCGATTATTCTCCCCCAAATTCAATATCCCGCTCGATAACGCTCTCAATACCTCGGTCATCTACGATTTTCACGGCGATGCGGTGATTATCACCTGGTTTGAATGGGAGTGATGTTGTCCCCCTGAATGCCTCGATCTTCTCTTCATCGATCTCTGCCTTGAGATTCTTTGTAAGCTTTGCCCAACCTTCATTTTTCCCTGCCATTGGGAAGAATACCTGGCGTGGATAAAGACTCCGACCATCATAATCAGTATCAAGCATCCACATCGCGATCTTTTCGGGCCCTCCTCCGTCAACAGTGCCTGTTCGGGTGTCGTAGTAGTCAAACCCATTGACCGTGACCTGAATCCTGCCTTCTCCCGCATTATTTATGCTGATATCGGGTTGTCCGATTAGCCAGAAACTTTCATTGCTGGATCGTTTCTTCTTCAGATCATCAGTCTGGAGATCTGTGTTCATCTGAGCCTTGATGAGAGTGACTCCTGGCCAGAGTGTTTCATCGATATCCTTTGCCGCTTCAGGATCAAACTGGAATGAGGCGAATACAAGTATCTGCGGACGGGGAACAAGGCGTCGAGCCTCGTTTAATGCCATTTCAACCTGCTTTGAGGTAAGAGCCGAGTGTTCGGGTCCAAATGAAATTGCAATGTGTTTTGGCGTATCTTCCTTGGTTTCGCCACGGGCATGCAGCCAGCGTGTTCCTCCAAGCGGTTCCAGATGTGAAAAAGCAATCTTCTGCCCACTCTTACCCCGTATGCCATTGCTCTGAAGCTCAGTTCGCCACTCATCCTGCCTGACTGATTCTCCGGTTCTTGCCGCAGAATCATCGGCTGGAAGAGGTTCTGAGCAGTCAATTGAAATTGGCTTGACAGTTGGAGCAGGAACAGCCTCGACAGTGAATGGTCCGGTGATTCGTACTTTGTCTTTGTTCACTTGCGGCTGATCATAGAGAGTCTCCTGAGGTGCGTTTCGTTTGATGCTTTCGTCAATTTCAGCCTGCCTTTTCCTCCGGGTTTCGAGGAACTGTGTATGGCTTTTCACCACCGATTCTGGCCATGTTGTATCAGGATCAAAGGGAACCTGCCACTCTTCAAAAGTTGTACCTGCGGCAGAGTTCAGTGACTCAAGTGCTCTCTCAACTTTTGGCCTGTGTTTCTCGTAAATAATGTCTATCTCAGGGTTGTTTGCTATGGATTTGAGCGTGATATGCGGAACGGTTTTATTGATAAAACCACTGCCGACACCCTGATCCGGATGAGCAAGTTCATAATAGTCGAATATGGCGGTCATTAGCCGCTGTTTGGCAAGAGTAGTTGCCACACGCGAAGTATCACAGGTGATCCATCGCCTGCCCCATTTCTCTGCAACATATGCGGTTGTGCCGGAGCCGCAGGTGGGGTCAAGGACGAGGTCCCCGGGGTCGGTGGTCATCAAGAGACAGCGTTCGATGATTTTTGATGCTGTTTGAACTGCATAGATTTTTGAATCTGTTCGACTTGATATGCCACCAGAAACATCATTCCAGAAATTTGTTAGTGCAATTGCTCCAAAATCTCCAAAGTACTTTTTAAAGGTCAACCTTTTTCCTTCAATGGCAATCCTATTGGATTCAAGAAGTCTTTTCATTCCAATTGGATTGGTTCTCCAACCCCCAGCAGTAGGTAAGTAAGATTTCCCGTTGAAGTAAACAGGGAATTGTGTACTGGCTCCACCACTCCGAGATGTCAAACCTTGACGGAAAAAATATTGGTATTCATTTTCAGTTGTCATTGAACTAACATTGGTCAAGGAATGGGTTCTACTGACTTGCGTATGACTTTCTTGTAAAGTATATCGTGTTGCTCCTTGCTCTCCTCGTTTTAAAATAAGGAATAATTGATGGTATTTAAATGACCCCATATTTTTAGCATACCATACAAGGTAATTCGTAACAGTATCTAAGTATTCTGAACCCAATCCAACAGATGTCCTATAATTTATTTGAGTAATAAAATTCTCCTTTCCAAAAACCTCATCCATTATCTCCCGCACATGGTGCACGTTCTCGTCCGAGATCTGTACAAACACACTCCCGCTCTCCGTTAGGAGTTCTCGTCCAAGGAGCAGCCGATCCCGTAGATACGATAGATATGAATGGATTCCAAGTTCCCAGGTATCACGGAAAGCCTTGATCATCTCCGGCTCCTGTGTCAGATCTTCATCTTTTCCATCCTGCACGTCACGCTTGTTCACGAATGGCTGAAAGTTCGAACCATACTTGATTCCGTATGGTGGATCGATATAGATCATCTGCACATGGCCAGCCATTCCCTCCTTCTCAAGAAGTGAGTTCATGACAAGGAGCGAGTCCCCGGCAATAAGCCGGTTTGACCAGTTGTGCTTATGACGGTAGAATTCCACTGCTTCCCGGAGCGGTGGGTTCTCAATGGAGAACTCAAAAAGTGATGCCTGCCGTTTAATCTCTCCATTCTGTTTTCTCAGGGCTTTAATTATTGTCCGTGGATCGATTCGTTCGTGGACGTGGAGTGAAACTGTCGGGACTTTAAACGAGGTATGCTCAGCTTTCCCGGCCCAAGTGAGTTGGGGGTCAAGATGCGGATCATAAGAATAGGTTTTTGTCTCATTATCAGGATCAGTTTCTGCATCAACAAGGCCAATTGGTGGATTATTCAATCGGCAGGTGCCTTTGTGATCGTATTGGTCAATCTCTTTGACAGGGGTTTTGGATTGCCGGGACATGGTATGAAATTGACCTTTGGGTTTAGCTCCCATTAATCTTTTGAAAAAAGCTGGCTTAGGTTTGATGATGAATGAATTAGCGTATATTAGATCCAAAACCAGAACCTGTGATTTCTGTGATTTTTGTTCAGCTAAATTAGTTGTTTATCTGTGAGACGGAAGTAGGGTTTGCTTCCATCATAGTCTCTATCAAATACAGAATCGCCCTGATCTTCGATTAGGGCTTGAATTGGGGTTTTCATGCTGTTGCTATCAAATAGCCGTCAAATAGCCATCAAATACAGAATCGCTCGGATCTTCGATTAGGGCTTGAATTGGGGTTTTCTTGTTTTTGCTGTCAAATACCTGTCAAATAACCATCAAATACAGAATCGCTCGGATCTTCGATTGGGGGTTGAATTGGGGTTTTCTTGTTGTTGCTGTCAAATACCTGTCAAATAGCCCTCAAATACAGAATCGCTCGGATCTGCGATTGGAGCTTGAATTGGGTTTCCTTGTTTTTGCTGTCAAATACCCGTCAAATAGCCATCAAATACAGAATCGCTCTGATCTCCGATTAGGGCTTGAATTGGGTTTCCTTGTTTTTGCTGTCAAATACCCGTCAAATAGCCATCAAATCGAACCACAATACAAGTCGGGAAGTCCTAAAATTTTGTAAGTGCGGAAGTGAGGAAGTGAGGATGTCCGGGAGTCAGGCAAACGTGATGATTAAGAGGAAAAAACTGGCGGAATATTTTCCTGCAACAAGTATTTTCCTTGAATTCTGAAAAAGAGGGGAATATGGGCGAATTAATGGTTTATCTGAAACTACCCGGCAACTAAAACTGGTCACGGTGCGAGGGTGAAAACCGGGATCAGATGTGCGAAAATATCGCTCCGAAATGCCCCTGCAACAAGGAATTCTTTTTGATTTTGAAATAGGTGGTAAATTGGGCAGAAAAGTGGTTGAAGTGAAACTACCCGGCAACTAAAAACGGACGATATTCTGTGGTTGAAAACCGGGATGTAAATGTGGAATTGCCGCCTGGAGATTTCTCTGCAACAAGTATTATCGTTTAAATTTGAAACCGGGGAGAATATGCGGGAATAATGGTTTTAGTGAAACTACCCGGCAACATCAAATGGGTCTCATTATGAGGGTGAAAAACCGGGATCAGATGTGCGAAAATATTGCTCTGAAATGCCCCTGCAACAAGGAATTCTTTTTGATTTTGAAATAAGGGGGAAATGGGGTTGAAAAGTGTTCGAAGTGAAACTAACCGGCAACTACCCGGCAACTAAAAACGGACTGTATTCTGTGGTTGAAAACCGGGATGTAAATGTGGAATTGCCGCCTGGAGATTTCTATGCAACAAGGATTATTGTTGAAATTTGAAGCAGGGGAGAATATGCGGGAATAATGGTTTTAGTGAAACTACCCGGCAACATCAAATGGGCTACATTGCGGGGTGAAAAACCGGGATCAGAGGTGCGAAAATATCGCTCTGAAATGCCCCTGCAACAAGGAATTCTTTTTGATTTTGAAATAAGGGGGAAATGGGGTTGAAAAGTGTTCGAAGTGAAACTACCCGGCAACCACCCGGCAACTAAAACTGAGTGTGTCTATACGCCCATTTAAAACCCCCTTAGTCCTGCTGCGTTCTTGATCTTCGAATAGAAGGCATCATTCACATACTGGAATGATTGCGGGGGGACAAACTCCGGATCGCAGACCTTCGGATCAACAGGTTTGTCAAAGTGGTTGATCTCTCCGATCTCTATTGCATATCCTCTCTTCCTTCCTTCAAAATATGAGAAGAAATCCTCCTCACCGATCCCGGCTGCCTCCTTGCAATGTTCCCAGAGGGCGAGAGGATCATGTTCAACCACAGATCGGATAGTACATGTACCGACAATCTTCTTCACCGGGCTGCTTGAATAGATGACGATCTCATGGACATCAGGATGTCTGAAGATCACTTTACGGAACTCATATTTTTTGGAGCCTGCCAGAATTTTATCTGCATATTTTGGTTTAATGGACAGTAAAACTCTCATCTGTGCAACCCCTCTTGATTCTTAATACTGCAATACTGCGTATACGGTATTCAGTATCTTGAATTCTGTATCCAGAATTGTATGTCCTATGTTTATATCCTGCTCGTCATCCTGCGTATGAGCTCTCTATACCAGTCTTCATCACGAAACCATCGTTCCCTCACCGCATGTCGAATCAGCGCCTCTTTGTCATGGAAACCCTGATGGCATGCAATATCATTCAGTGCTTTGTGATGGTCCTCGCTCACTATCGCCGTTCCGCCTCTGGTAAGTGATCGATACATCTCTAATGACTTCTCGACAATGGCCTTTTCGAGGCTCTGAGGGATGAATATGAAGTGGAAATGGAAGGAAAAACGATCATCTCTGTCAGAAACCATTGATATGGTGTGATCTGCCGGATCATGCTCGATAGAAATGTCTCTTCTTCTCTTTGTTTGAAGGAGCCTGCTCATGGATTCTGAATATGTTGTGAGTAAATGTGCGGGATCGGAGTAGTCTGCATCTTTAAGGACGATATAGTGCAAATTGAGCTCCTTTGTGCCGAAGAAATCCATAATGGCTGGAACATATTTGTCCATCAATTCATGTCCGTTGTCAGAGAGAATGATGCAACTGCACTCAAAAAAATGGTAATCCGAACGATAGCATTTCTGAAACTCTCCCAGATCCTTATGGATACAGAGTGGATCTATGGAACATTCCACCTGAACTACTTCATCTAAAAACCAGCAATCATGTTTCCCTTCACATAAAATAGGGCGAATCAATTCAGATCCCCCGGAGATCAATATTGATCGTCTCGATATCTTCGAGAGCTTCTGCTCCGGGTATCTCTTCTGCCTCTATTGTATGAGTATCCAGCCGTGGATGCATTTTGATGATCTGGACTGAATCCAGGCAGTTGTTCTGGTCTGCAACCTCAAGCAGGCTTTGAATGAGGTCGTTTGAATGGGTTGAAATAAAGAATTGTGTATCACTCGAGCAAAAGATGATTGCATCGGCGAGCATTTCAATATATCCCGGATGGAGGGAGAGTTCCGGCTCTTCCAGAGTTATTACGCCGTTCTTTGCAAGGACACTTAAATAAAAAATTTTCAGCATCGATTTGAATCCTTCTCCCATTGATGCTAATGGAATGATCCGGTTCTGTCCGCGTAATGAAACAAAAAGTCCGTCATCCGTCTTTCGTATATCCTCGATATAGGGTATTTTAGAAATAATGCGATGATGAGATTCGGAGATCAGGTTCTTTCGAACCACTTTATCATGGAGTTCCTCGACCCTGCCTGATTGATATTCTGTATCGTAATCGCTTACAAAGCCTGTTGATTGATGTGTATGAGAATATATTGCATGAAAATTCTTAATCCGATACCTCATAAAATCGAATATCTCTTCCTGCTGCCGCACTAGTCTCATATTCTCGTCTTCAAGAATTAAATAAAGAAAAATGGGTGATTTCTCAAAAAACCCGGATATTACAATCTTCTTCTTATGGTATAGATGTGATTCGAGTTTCTTCTCCACATTTTTGATATAATTCTCTAATCGCTCATCATCATCCTCAGTTTCCACATCCTCATAATGTAATCGACGCTGACTATCTGATGGAAGTGATCCGTCAAGCCGTAATTGTTGCATCTTCTGTGAATTCGTTGATCGAGATCGTTGCTCCAAAAAAAACCTTGTTCGAATCCGATTGATAGTGTCGGGTTGATTAAAATAATCCTGTGTTATTTCATTTAAATACTCTCGAATTAAAGCTCCACTCCCATCTGTTGGGTATCCCTCTGAATAGTAACGTATCGAAATAGAACTGTTATTATATGAAATGTCAATGGGTTTCTCAATATCCTGAAAAAGGTAATCCATTGAATATTTATCAATAATCTCTCCTAAAACATAGACTCCCAGCGAATCTTCACACTTGTTCCCACTGGATTTTAATAATGCAATTGCCTCGAGAGCAGAGGATTTACCACTGTTGTTTGGACCGACAAAGATATTGATGCGTTTTGGTGTAAATGATATCTCATCGATGGCTCGAAAATTCTTTATTGAAACCTCTTGAATATCATTCATATGATGAGTGATGTTGTGCTGATGTCATTTCTATCTTACGATTAAGAATGAATTTTGTGTTTTGCCCTGCTCATCTTTCCCTCCAATAACAAAAAGAAATGTGATTCAAAGCTACTGCCCCCCCTCACCTCGCCTCCCCGATCCCCGGCAGGTGCCGATACACCGCCTCCCTGACCTCGGCCGCCGGCCGGCCGGTGCGGGTGGCGATGGCGGCGATTCTGTGGTTGATGATGCTGATGGGATCAGATCCCTCAAGGTGGAGGCTCCGGGCCCAGGCACGGTAGCGGGCGGCCGCCTTCTTTCTGTTCTCTGGATCTGCACCCCATTCGCCTGCTGCACCTAATTCGCCCGTGATGTCGGCAAACTCACGCCCGATCTCATCCCGGAGAAGGGTTTCCTGCTGGTGTCTCCGGGCATTCCTGTGCTCGGCCGCCGCCTGGAAGGTGGTGTTCGCCTGCTTAAGCTCCTGTTCGATTGCTTCGAGATCAGCCCTGACGCGGTCGAGATCCTGCTGTATCAGGGCGTACCGGATGCCGGCCATCTTCCCGGCCATAGCTTTCTCTTCCTCTCCGGCAGCTCTATATGCCCCGTTTGTCCCGCCGATACCGGTTGCTCCGGATGCTCCGGTTGTTCCGGCACTTCCATACATCCCCGATGCCCCGGTGAAGTACTCGGAGAAGAGCCGGGAGGCGAGTGCCGAGATGGATCGGCCTTCTGCATGGTAGGATTCGAGATAGGGATGGAGATGATCGGAAAGGGAGAGGGATTTCGTGAAGGCCATCAGCAGATCCCTCTGGCAGGGATCTCTCCCGCAGATGGCTCATCTTCCGCAACTGGTTTCCCTTTCAGATGGCCTTCTTCCCAAAGGATGGCTTCTATGCCCTGAATATCATTTTGAAACCCTGAGCAGTCGTCTTTCACATGTGTTCTCTGCATACAATCCCGTTTGCAGAGATAGATAAAAGGCGTTAGCCGTGCGGGGTGTGAGTGTTTTTTCCAAGATCAAAAAAACGGGTCAGGGGGGGTGGGCATCCACCGGACAACAACTGCTATCGTGTTATTCGTGTTGCTCTTTCTCCGGTTTTCAGAGTGTACACTCCGTATGATGGAAAACGCTCTTCTGCTCTCTTCTTTTCTGCTCCATTCAGGGTCACCCTCCCCGGTATATAGAGCCTCACCGTGCATGGTGAAAGTGTTTGTGCGGCTTTCCGGGCAGAAAAAAGCAAAGGAAAAAGATCGTGTTATTGTTGTGAGCAGTACTAGTACAAGAGATAATTAACCCCCCCCTGTCACCTTTCAGTCTATTCAGTCTGATTCGATACTACTCCGCCAGCTCTCTCCCATCAGAACTCTTTTATCGGATTATATAATCACTACTACTCATGCATCAGGCAGTGTCCATTGAAGATCTCTATCTGGAGCTCAAAAAGATTCAGGATACAATGGTTCGGCAGGAGGACCTTGATACCCTCCTTGATACGTTCGAAATATTGAGCAATCCTGAAACGATGGCAATGATACAGAAGAGTGAGGAAGATATTGCCAGGGGACGATTCCAGGAGATATCGTCTGTTGATGACCTGATTTAAGCCTCCTTCTCCTATTACTCTTACCCCGGAAACTACTGTTTGATATCAACAAATAAATACTTAAAAGCCGTATTCCAGACTATGGCACTCGCCGAGATGCTCACCCCGGTTTCTATCGCCATTCAGCTGATTATCGTTATCCTCGGATGCTATGCGGGGTACAGACTGAAGATAGAGGCTGGATACCTCTTTGCCCTTGCATTCCTGCTCTTTGCAGTCTACGATATCACCTCGATGATGGGATATGGAGATGACATGCTCTCGATCATCAATATCCTCGCATCCCTCTCAGCCCTCGGGGGTATCTACCTGCTCGTGAAGCAGGCATAATCTTCCTAAATCCCCTCATTTTGAAAATGTTCCGAAAACTATCAATCCAGGATTGTTGATCGCATAAAAAAAGAAATTGAAGCCTCTCTATTGACTTTCGACTTCTCTTTTCCCGGACTCAGCTATGAAAACATTCTTCGATAAAATCTTTCGTGAGGAGAGTATGTACATCACAGGAATCCAGCAGATGCCTCGAGACACCCTCTTTGAAATGAACATACTCAACATGCTTACCCACCTCTTTCACCGCATGAATAGCTCCGGCAAAATCACTATCACTGCTAATCAGCACTGCAACGTCATATGTTCCTGAATAAGCATACCGTAACATATCGATTGCGAGGAAGACATCTACACCCTTCTCAACCATCACATGATTTCGCCGTTCCAATCTGCCGAGGGTAAGCTGAAGATAGGGCGTTCTACGAAGACCCTCAAAGAACTTCTGTTGTTTTTTGTACATTTCTTCGTTATCCTCTTTATTGACGGGAGCATTATAATAATAAATCCGTATGAGTTGCCGATCTCCGCAAAGTTTCAGGCATAATTTATAAAAATCGATATTTGTCTTACCGCAATGAGATTTTAAGCCATGGTAGAGATTACTGCCGTCAATAAAAAAACATACGCGTGTCATCAGAATTAATATGTTAAACAGGAGGTTATATAATAACCTCCTGGAGCTCATGAAAAAACCACATTGCATTGCAAGGTGGGGGGTTAATACATTTTATTCAGTGTTCTTTCGGGCAATAAAAGTTTTGCTCGGGTCAGTGGGGGAGCCCGTTCCTCCCCCCTACCGATCCGCTCCATCCAGAAACGCCGAGAGCACCGTCATATACTCCTCTTCCGCCTCAAGGAAATGCATGTGCGATGCACCGGCAAAGATCTTCATTACCGCCCCCTCTGTCTGATCGCAGAAGTCCCGGACCGTCAGGGGTGTCGCCTCATCAAACTCCCCGCAGGTAAAGAGGACCGGCAGCCGGAGTGTCGGCAGGACACCTGTCAGATCCTTCTGCCGGAGGGTCCCCCGGACCGTGAACTCGGACGGCCCCCACATCGCCAGGTAGATCGGGACTGCCATATAGTCGAACATCCGCATCAGGCAGTCCGGCCAGGGATCCATCCGGCAGAGGTGGCGGCGGTAGTACGCCATCATCGCCTCCTGGTACGCGGGCGAGTCATAGACCTCGCATGACTCGTGCATCTCGATCACCGCCCGTGTATCCGGCGGCATCTCAGATAAGAGCCGCCGCTGGTCTGCTTCCCAGCGTGGCGACGAGATCAGGGGCCCGGCGAGTGTCAGTGAAGCGATATCCTCCTGTCCGTACTTCCCGATATACGCAAGCAGAACCATCGCCCCGAATGAATGGCCGAGGATATGGACCCGCCCCGGTGCCAGCGCCTTTCTGAGCGCATGCAGCTCATCGGCGAACCGTTCAAGCGACAGAAGCGAATCATCAACAGGTGCGGGTGAGCGGTATGAACCGAGCTGGTCATAGCAGATCACCGGCCGGGATGCAGCCAGAGAAAGGAACGGCTCGAATGCATCATAGCTCCCCCCCGGCCCTCCGTGAACCAGGATCAGCGGGATGCCGGTCTGCTCCCTGCCGGCAACACAGTAACTGATCTCACCACCGGGGACGGGGACGGTGCCTTTTGTCCGGGTGTACATAACAGATCATCCGGCTTTGTGGTATAAATCAGTTGAGTACACACAACCATCCGGTCCCCCGGAGACCCCCGGACAGTATCCCTTTTCAGGGTGTGCGATCAACAGGGAGTACTAGACAATGGAAGCCCACCGGATCGCCACACTCATCATCATCGCCGCATCACTCCTCACAGCAGTCCTCATCTACCCGGCAGCCCCGGAGCAGATCCCAACCCACTGGACCATGGGAGGTGAGCCTGACGCATGGTCTGACACGGCATTTGGGCTCGCAATCATCCCGGCAATCCTCATTGCGGCCGCCTTCATCCTCGGGACTATGCTGAAGTATCTCGGCTCAGGAGATACAAAGACCCGGAGGGCAACCGGCTGGTTCATCGTCCTCGCCCTCGCCCTCCTCTTCGGCATCCAGATCTTCCAGAGCCTGAGCCTCCTGGGCTACCCGGTTGATCCGGGTCTCTTCTTCCCGATCCTCTTCGCCCTCTTCTACCTCTCCCTCTCGTTCCTCCTCCCCCGGTTCATGAAGAGGAATAAGATGATGGGGATTCGGACCCCCTGGACGATGAGGAGCGATGAGGTCTGGGTCCGGACACACCAGAGAAGTCCACATGTCTTCCGTGCAGCAGCCGGCCTCACTCTTTTTGGTGTCTTCTCCCCCGATCACCTCTTCTTCTTTATCATCATCCCCCCTGCCCTGGCCCTTATCTGGCTTGTATTCGTCAGCTATATCGAGTACAAAAATCTCAGGGAGATGCCATGAAGGCAGACGACACCTGCCAGAAGACCCTTGAAGCATTCTTTGGCCACACCACATTCCGGCCGAACCAGGAGAGGATCGTCGAAGACCTCCTCGCCGGTACAGACGTCCTCGCCGTCATGGCAACCGGCGGCGGCAAATCCCTCTGTTACCAGCTCCCCGCCGTCCTCCTCGGCGGCACCACCGTCGTCGTCTCCCCACTTATAGCCCTGATGAAAGACCAGGTCGATGACATGAACCGGCAGGGCATCAGTGCGGCACTCCTCACCTCGAACCAGACCTATGACCAGAGGAAGGCGGTCGAAGCCGAACTGACAGATGGATCGATCACGATCCTCTATGTCTCGCCCGAACGGCTCAGCCTGCCGGCATTCCAGGAACTGCTCTGCAGAACCGACCCAAAACTCTTCGCAATCGACGAGGCGCACTGCATCTCCCAGTGGGGCCACCAGTTCAGGAAGGACTATCGTGGCCTCGCGATCATCCGCGATCTCTTCCCGAAAACCCCGATCATCGCCCTCACCGCAACCGCAACCGAGGAGGTGCGTGAGGATATCATCACCCAGCTCCGGCTCAGATCTCCCAAACGGTATGTCGGCGGCTTTGATCGGGCGAATATCCGGTATACCGTAACAAAAGAAAGGAGCGAAGAGGAGCGGTTCCGCCGCCTTACCCTCTTCATCGCAAATCACCCCAGACAGTCGGGGATCATCTACTGCCGATCAAGGAAGGCAGCAGAGGAGATCGCAGCAAAACTCCGGAGACGGCATATCATGGCGCAACCGTACCATGCCGGGCTCTCCGGTAATGAACGTTCAAGGGTGCAGGATGCATTCCTGAAGAACCAGGTGCCGGTGATCGCAGCCACCGTCGCCTTCGGGATGGGGATCGACAAGCCCGATGTCCGGTTCGTCGCCCATTTCCATCCTCCAAAGGATATCGAGTCCTTCTACCAGGAGAGCGGGAGGGCGGGGAGGGATGGGAAACCCGCCGAATCCCTCCTCTTCTACTCTCCGCAGGATTTTACCATCTCAAGGAAACTGATCCAGAAGGAGTACACAAGCCACACCGACCTCTCAATCCGGCTCAAAAAGCTCGATGCGATGCAGGCATGGTGTGAGAGCGTCAGATGCCGCCGCCGGAGCCTCCTTGACGTCTTTGGTGAAGAGTATCCGGCGATGAGCTGCGGAAACTGCGATATCTGCAGATCTGCAAGCATGAACTTGGAAGATCGAATATTACAAGGCATTGGGTCCATATCCGGGCGTTTTGGGATTGATACCGCCGCAACTATTCTCACCGGATCCTCACAGAAACCGGCTCATGCCCATCTCCCGGCGTTTGGTATCGCATCGGAATGGACAGGGGATGAGGTGAAACAAGCAATTCGCGCTCTCATACGGGATAAAAAGCTCAGGCTCACCGGAAACATGCGGGTGAAGACAGAACTGAAGAAGAGGCAGGGCTGATCAACGATACTTTTATTACTTTGATGTACATATTCATACATTATAGAACAACAATGTGTGTAATTGGAGGAATATGATGCAGACCAAGATCTACCTCGATGAGGAGAGCCTCCCAAAGACCTGGTACAATATCCAGGCGGACCTCGCCTCCCCCCTTGACCCGCCGCTCCATCCGGGAACCGGAAAGCCGGCAGGCCCTGAAGACCTTGCCCCCATCTTCCCGATGGAGCTGATCGGCCAGGAGATGAGCCAGCAGAAGAATATCCAAATCCCTGATGAGATCAGGGAGATTCTCCAGATCTGGAGGCCGTCCCCCTTAATCCGGGCGCACCGGCTTGAGACGTTCTTAAAGACGCCTGCAAAGATCTACTACAAGTGGGAAGGTGTCAGCCCCGCAGGCAGCCATAAGCCAAACACTGCTGTTCCCCAGGCATACTACAATATGAAGGAAGGGATCGAGCGGATCGCCACCGAGACCGGTGCCGGCCAGTGGGGTTCCGCACTCTCCTTTGCAACGAGCCTCTTTGATCTCGAATGCACGGTGTACATGGTCAGGTCAAGCTATGCTCATAAGCCCTACCGGAAGTCGATGATGCAGGTCTGGGGTGCAGAATGCATCCCGAGCCCGAGCCAGAGAACCGCGTCAGGCCGTGCCGTCCTGGAAAAAGATCCAGACACCTCGGGATCGCTTGGGATCGCCATCTCAGAAGCAGTCGAAGACGCAGCCACCCATGCAAACACCCACTACTCGCTCGGATCAGTCCTGAACCATGTCTGCCTCCACCAGACGATCATGGGGCTCGAAGCACGCGAGCAGCTTGCTATGGAGGAGCTGTACCCCGATTATGTCATCGGGAGCGTCGGCGGCGGATCGAACTTCGCCGGGATCAGCTTCCCCTTCGCAGGCGATATCCTGACCGGGAAGAAGAAAGAGACCGAGATCATCGGTGTCGAGCCGGCCGCCTGCCCGACCCTGACACGGGGGCTCTACGAATATGATTACGGCGATGTTGCGGGGCTCACCCCGATGCTGAAGATGTACACCCTCGGCCATGATTTCATCCCCCCGGCACTCCATGCAGGGGGGCTCCGGTACCATGGCGACTCCCCGATCGTCTCCCGCCTCGTCCATGACGGGATCATCACGCCACGATCGTACCTCCAGAACGAGGTCTTTGAAGCGGCAATCACCTTTGCACGGACAGAAGGGATCATCATCGCCCCCGAGGCAGCCCATGCGGTGAAAGGGGCAATCGATGTCGCCCTCGAATGCAGGAAGACCGGGGATCCGAAGACGATCCTCTTCTGCAACTCCGGCCACGGCCACTTCGATATGTCCGCATATGATGCCTATCATGCAGGCGGGATCATCGATTACGACTGCCCCGACGACCTGATCAAAGAATCGCTTGCAAACCTTCCGAAACAGAGAGGATGACACCGACAATCGGGCTTCTGATCAACCCGATCGCCGGGATGGGGGGCACCGTCGGGCTGAAAGGAACCGACGGACTCTCGGGAGAGGCACGTGCACGGGGGGCAACCCCCCGTTCAGCCCTCAGGACGAAAGAGACCCTCTCCCTCGTACAAAACGACACACTCTCCTTCCTCACCGCCTCAGGCGGAATGGGCGAGGATGCACTCAGGGAGTGCGGGATCAACGCGATCAGCGTCCTCCACGAATCCGGTGACCCGACCACAGCAGAGGATACGCGTCGTGCCGCAGCTGCATTCAGGGAAGCAGGAGCAGATATAATCGTCTTTGCAGGCGGGGACGGCACCGCCCGCGATATCCTCTCAGCAGTCGGAACCACGATTCCGATCCTCGGGATACCGGCGGGGGTGAAGATGTACTCAGCGGTCTTTGCAACCGATCCTGTCGCAGCCGCCGCCCTGATCCGGGATGCCGGTTCCCTCCCGCTCCGTGATGCCGAGGTGCTGGATGTCGATGAGGAGGCATACCGGGACGGCCGCCTCAGCACCCGGCTCCATGGGATCGCACGGACACCGTACCGGGCGGGCTATCTCCAGCATGCAAAAGAGACGGTCTTCACAACCGGGAACGAAGATGACGACCGGCAGGAGATTGCAAACTTCATGGCAGGCGTCCTCGCCTCCCCCCGCCCCTTCATCCTCGGCCCCGGCTCGACGACGGAGGCGATTGCAGATGCAATGGATCTGGAATGCACCCTCCTCGGGTTCGATGCCTATGCCGCCGGAAACCTCGTCCTCCGTGACGGCAATGCACAATCCCTGCTTGAATTTCTCCACGATCACCCGGATACACGCCTCATCATCAGCCCGATCGGCTCCCAGGGCTTCATCATCGGGAGGGGCACCCAGGTGATCACGCCGGAGATCCTCAGGAAGATCGGAGATAAAAATCTCATCATCGTCGCAACACCCGGCAAGCTGAGGGCCACGCCGGAGCTTCATATCGATTCAGGGGATCGGAATCTTGATGCATCGTTTCCGGATTCGATCCGCGTGATCTGCGGGTTCGGGCTTGCGGAACGGCGAAAACTCCACCGATCATCCTGATCAGAACCGCTTCTTTTATATCAGAATTGTACAAATATATACATTACACTACAATAATGGAGAATTTCACGTGCCAAACATCACCGCATTTCTTGATATCGGGGCGGCCCGATCCGATAAACCCGCCCTGATCGTCCCCACACGGGGCGAAACCTATTCAATGCGGGATCTCCTGGATGCCACCTCTTCGCTCGCCTCGCTCTTCACCTCGCTTGGTGTTCAGAAAGGCGACCGGATCGTCATCTACCTGGAGAGCTCCGCCGAGTACCTGATCGGGTACTCTGCGGCATGGCGGATCGGGGCAGTCGCCGTCCCGACCGGCCGGGTCTATACCGACCAGGAACTCGCCTATGCGGTGGCAGACTCCGGTGCACGTCTTCTCATCACCGATCCGGGCGGGGTGAAGGTGGCAGGGGCGATCCCCGGAATCACCATCATCTCAACAGGAGATGCACCTGAAGGCACGGTTCCCTGGCCCGTACTGCGGGAGGCAGTACCAGTATCACCCCCCGTGAACTGCTCGCCCACCGACCTCTGCCAGATCCAGTATACCTCCGGTACAACCGGGAGGCCGAAGGGAGCGATGCTCACCCATGGCGGATGGATGGCGGCCCTCGATGCCGAGGCAGAGGCGCTCGGCCTCACACCGGATGATGTCTACCTCGGCATCTACCCGATGGGCCATGTCGGCATATCATGGGGAATAGCAGCACTGAAGGCGGGGGCAACCTTCGTCGTGATGGAACGCTTCGATCTCGAAGCCTACCTCACGCTCACCGAAGAATACCGGGTCACCGTCCTGGCAGGGATGCCGCCGGTGATCCATTCCCTCCTCACCTCGCCACCCGGAACAGAAGAGCGGCTCAGCTCAGCCAGGGAGATCATCTCAGGCGGCGGCCCCCTCCATCCCGAGGTCTGGAAGCCGTTCCATGAGCGGTTCGATATCCCGATCATCAATGCGTACGGCCTCTCGGAGACGATCGTGATCGGGACCGGTACAGCCATCCGGGCAGCAGACTATCCGTTTGCAGACCGGTTCCTCTCCGTCGGCCACCCGGTCGGGTACTCGGAGGTGAGAATCGTCGACTCCGAAGATCCAAACAAGATCCTCGCGGTCGGAGAAGAGGGGGAAGTTGCCCTCCGTGGCCCCGCAGTCGCCCTTGGGTACTGGGAGATGAAAGAGGAGACCGAAGAGGCCTTCCTCGAATCAGGCTGGTTTTTGACCGGCGACATCGGGTTCATCGATACAGAAGGGCGACTCTCCATAACGGACCGCAAAAAGGATATGATCATCATGTCGGGCTGGAAGATCTACCCGACCGAGGTGGAGGATATCCTCCTCAGGCACCCCGCTGTTGCAGATGCCGCCATCTTCGGTCTCCCTGATCAGAGAAGGGGCGAGATCCCGGTTGCAGCAGTCATCCCAAAGGAGGGGGGGACGATCACAGAAGATGATATCATCGAATACTGCCGCTCCCATCTTGCAGGATACAAGGTGCCGAGGGATGTGATCGTCACCAATTCCCTTCCAAGGAAGAACGGCTGGAAACTGATGCGGAAAACACTCAGAGAAGAATATACACAGAGGAAATAAACATGAAATCAAGAGATATAGCACTTGTTGGTATCCTGCTTGCAGCAGGAGCCATTGTACGGTACATGTCGCTCGTCATACCGGGCCCGATCGTCGCAAACCTGGTGATCGCCTTCTACTCGCTTGCGATCATCCTGGTCGTCCCAAAGATCAGCGAAGCTCTCGGGATAGGTGTCATCGCCGGCCTGATATCGGCACTGATCAGCCATTCGATCTTCCCGCCTGCAAACCTCATATCCGAGCCGATCGGGGCGGTCGTCTGTATACTGGTCTTCATGGCTTTAAAAGACAGGATGAAGCTGGCAGCACCCGGTATTACGACCTTCGTTGCGACCCTCGCCTCCGGCCTCTCCTTTGTCGGCGTCGTCATCGTCCTGCTCCTCGCAGCACCGGGGATGCTCGCAAAGGCAGTGACCCTCAGCGGATTTGTGATGGCAGTCGTTCCGATCGTCGTCATCACCGCAGTGGTGAACGGGATCATCGTCTCGATGCTCTACCCCGCCGCCTCACGGGTCCTTGAGAGGTAACTGATGATCAGGATAGACCATTTCGGCTACACCTATCGGAACAGGGATCACCCGGTACTCAGGGATATCTCCCTCTCGATTCCGGAGGGCTCCATGATCATCATCACCGGCCCCTCGGGTGCGGGCAAGACCACCCTCTGCCGGGCATTGTCGGGTATCCTCTCGCATGTCTATACCGGCACCTCCACCGGATCGATTGTAATTGCCGGCCGTGATATGATGGAGTACGATGGGATCGAAGAGCTCTCGCATACCGTCTCGATGGTCTTTGATGATGCCGACGCACAGCTGATCTTCACCACCGTCGGGGAAGAGGTGATGACGAGCCTGGAGAACAGCGGCCTCTCGAAACAGGAGGCGGAAGCCGAACTTGTCAGGATCCTTGATCTCCTGGAGATCTCCCATCTCGCAGACCGTGCCCCCTATACCCTCTCGGGCGGGCAGAAGCAGAAGGCGGCGCTTGCCGCAACTCTTGCCCTCGGAACACAGGTCCTCATCCTTGACGAGGCAACCTCTGAGCTGGATGAGGAGGCACGCACCCTGATCTTCTCCATTCTGCGGACGCTCGCAGATGATGGGAAGACGATCATCCTTGTCGAGCATATGATCGATGAGGCGGCAGCATATGCAGATATCTGCGTGCTGGTGGAGGAGGGGGCGATCACCGCATCAGGCACCCCGGAAGACGTCTCCCGGATCATCCGGGATGCCCTTCCCCCGATCACCAAACGGCCCCGGAAGGCGGGCGGGGCACCCCTCATCGAAGCAGAAGGGCTTGTCCACTGTTATGGTGATCTCCGGGCAGTCGACGGTGTTGACTTCACCCTCCATAAAGGCGAGATCATCGCAATTGTGGGGGAGAACGGCTCCGGCAAGACCACCCTCGTGAAGCATTTCAATGGCCTGTTAAAGCCGACTGAAGGAACCCTCACAATCGCCGGGACACCCTGCAACGGCCACTCCATCCCGGTCCTCTCCCGGCACACCGGCCTCGTCTTCCAGAACCCCGATACGATGCTCTTTGAGGATACCGTCAGAAAGGAGATCGCATTCGGGCTGAAGAATATCGGGAAAGACCAGAGCTCCATCGGGGAGGTGCTGGAAGAGGTCGGCCTCGCCGGAAAAGAGGAGACCAATCCCCGCCACCTCTCACGGGGCGAGCGGCAGCGGCTTGCCCTCGCCTGCGTCGTTGCGATGGGCCAGGAGGTCTTTGTCCTCGACGAGCCGACAACCGGACTGGATCTGGCTGAATCACTCCAGATCATGGAAATTCTGATGCGGCTCTCTGATGAGGGGCACGGGATCGTGATGATCACCCATAATCCGGGGCTTGCATGCGCATTTGCAGACCGGGTGCTGAAGATGAGCAACGGAAAATTCATCGCCGCCACGGAGGCATAAAGGATGCAGGAGATTATGCAGTATATCCCCGGAAACGGGATATTCCACCGGATCCATCCGATTACAAAGCTCATCTTCACGGTGATCCTCGTCATCCTCGCCGTCATGACGAGCGATCCTCTGCTGCTTGGATTCCTTCTGGTCGTGGTCTTCCTGGCCGCATGGGCAGGGGGCCTTGGGCGGGGGCTCACCGAACAGATCCCACTCCTTCTTGTTCTTGGGGTAATGCTTGTCTTCTTCACGGTGCTGACGATGCCGGCCGGGGGGGTACTCTTCCCGCTGATCCCAACAGCAGTGCCGTTCATCGGGGGCGGACTGCCGGTGACTGCCGGAGCCCTCCTCTTCGGCACCATCCTCTCGCTTCGGTTCGCGGTGATGCTATTTGCATTCCAGCTCCTCGTCGTCTCGACAAAACCGGCAGAGCTCGTCACCACGCTCCGGCAGCTGAAGATGCCGATCGACTATACCCTGATGTTTCTGATAGCGCTCCGGTTCATCCCGACCCTCCAGAGGGAGGGGATTCGGATCAGCGAGGCACAGCTTGCCCGCGGATATGCACCCGGCGACGGGCTGATGGGAAAAGTCCGGGGGCTCAGGCCGGTGATCCTTCCCCTCATCTTAAATTCTCTTGGAAAGGCTGATACCCTCGGGCTGACCATCGATATGCGTGGATACCGCCGCGGGAAAGCAGAGACCGGATCGATATCGGTCGGTGCCCTTGACGGGGTTGTCCTCTCTGCTGCTCTTGTTCTTGCGGCAGGTGTGGCGGCGATCCAGATCATCGGACTATAATTGGATGGAGGAGTGAGTGATTTGAGAGCAAGCGGTGTTCCCGGACTTGATCCGGTCATCGGCGGCGGGTACCTGGACGGGAGCCGGATCATCATGGTCGGATCCCCCCTCTCCGGGATGGATGCCCTCGCTATGCAGTTTGCCAGAGCGAATGCCGGGGTGTACCTCATCCTTGATGAGGAGGTGAGGGATGGGATGATCCCGGCAGCCGGTCTCTGTATTGAGGATCTCGCCCATGATATCCGGGGGGATGCTGCGGTTGTCGATTCCCTCTCGACCCTCATCCTTGACCGGGGTATTGCCCAGGCACTCCGGCTCCTCACAACCGCAACCGCCGCCTTCCGGGAGGCTGGCGGCTGCCTCCTCTGCACACTGTATGAAGGCCTCCATACCCCCTATGAAGAGGCACTCATCTTCAGGCAGGCGGATATCGTCATCCGGCTGTCAGCCGAGATCCACCAGTCCCAGATCGAACGCAGACTCCAGATCATGAAGTACCGGGGCATGCGGATCCCTGACCGGACGGTTCCCTTCGTGATCACCGGGGAAGGGCTTGAGCTCTCGACGACGTCAAGGGTGGTGTGAAATCTGAAAACACTTGGCCATGTTGATATGATCAGGTTCCTGATGATGTTTGATCAGGGAGAGGGAGACTATACAAAAGAGCGGAAGAAATGGTTGAAATCTGATCTTCATGAAATATCCCGTGAGATCAGGGATCTCAAGATGAGGAAGATGATCTAATGTATTAATCTTAAAATATGACTTTCTGAAATGAGGACACATCCCCTGATCGTTGAAGGTCATTGAGTGATGAAAAAACCTCTAATATCCGTATCTTTTATGGGCCTGTTCGATCGACAGTATCTCTTGGACGACTACAAGTTTTTCCTCTTGATCGATCTCATAAAGCACGATGTAACTGCGTGAGATGTGAAGCCGGTAGATAACAATTCCGCCTCTTAGGATCAGTTTCTCTTTATCGCCTGAGCTTCCTGGAAATGGATCTTCTTCAAGTCGCTTCAGGGCAGTTTTGATGATACGACGGGTCTTCTCTGGGAGTTGATTGATTTCATCAGATAACTCGTGCCAGAGAATAAGGGAAAATGTCAATCCTTAATCTCCGATAATGATACATAACTATCTTTATTGCGCCGGTTCCAGGTTCTGACATCTTCCTCAAGCCTGCGTCTCTTCCGGTCATCTATCATCTCTGCAAGAAGATCTGTATAGGTCTGACCCGCTAACCGCATCTCAGCAAGCTCCTTCCAGACCTGTTCGGTTACCGGGATCCGCTTGACAGCTGGCATGATCATAGTGTAAGCATTGTAAGTATGAATACTTTTGCTCTCTATTACGATCATAGCAGCAGAAAGCCCACGACTGTAGTCGTGGGATGAATGCGTCAACGCCGACCCACAAACCGTATCTAATATCCACGCATATAATTATATAAATGGCAAAAGAGAGATGGACGCACTCGAATACAACGGTATTCAACATCGGATACCATATCATATGGTGCCCGAAATATCGACGTAAAGTGCTCCAATCCCCGGTGTCCGACAGGTTAGAAGTTCTTCTCAGGGAGAAGGCAGACGAGATCGAGGTTGTCATCGAAACAATGGAAATAATGCCCGATCATCTCCATTTATTTGTCAAAGCAAAACCTACCGCAAGTCCACACTGGATCGTACAACAGTTGAAGGGATATACATCGAGGATACTCCGACAGGAATTCAAACCGCTGAGGACTCGTTTGCCGTCATTGTGGACTCGCAGCTATTATGTTGAATCGTGCGGGCAGATCTCCGAAGATGTCGTGAAAAAATACATCGAAGATCAGAAGCGGAATTAGCATGATCTTAACCTACAAACTCCGACACAACCGCGATTTCAGCGATGAATTAAAGAAGGCGTTCGCTGTAGCGGAGTTTGCTGTTAAAAATCCAAAATGTCGTTCATCTGCTGCGGTCAGAGAAATTGGGTTGAAATCGGCTATCTCAAACCAGATCCTCATATCTCAAACCAGATCCTCAAAAAGTACGGAAACCAGAAGACAATCAAACGGGTACGGAATGTCAATCTGGTTGTACCGGGGCAGTCAATTAAAGTGGATCGAGATGCTCGAACAATCCGGGTTGTCCCTTTGAAATTGACTCTTAACTACCAGTTTCCAGAGTTCGAGAAGATCAATCAGATTGAGATCGATGCTGAATACGCCTATGTATCCTGTACCGTCATGGAAGAACCGGAGATGATGCCCAGACAGTTTATCGGGGTTGATCGGAACACCACGGGGCATGTGGCGGTAGTGGCGAACCCCGATACCGGGAAGATTGAGAAACCTGGCAAGAAGGCACTCCACACGCACCGAAAATACTCCGCGATCCGAAAACGCCTTCAGAAACAAGGAAAGTTCCGAAAACTGAAAGTGATCAAAGATCGTGAGTCCCGTATCGTCAAGGTTCTGAACCATAAAATTAGCCGCAAGGTTGTCGATATGGCAAAAGATCAAGACGCAGCACTCGTATTTGAGGATCTGGACGGTATCCGCAAGACGAGGAAACAACAGCGTTCGTTCAAATACGCCCTGCACAGTTGGTCGTTCTATCAACTACAACAGTTTGTAGAATACAAAGCCAGGCTGCTCGGCGTCCCTGTCCTCTACATTGATCCGGCATACACCTCACAGGATTGCTCTCAGTGTGATGGAAGAGGTCAACGGCGAGGAAAGGAGTTTAAGTGTCCGGTATGCGGGCACGTTGATCATGCCGATGTGAATGCAGCATTCAACATCGCACTCCGTCAAAAAGGCATGGTTGATCGTGTACAGAAAGAGATGTACACGATGGGAGCACTGATACCCCACGACGCAATGCTTGAAGAATGCCTAAGCAACGTCAGAACCCTACGTGCTTTAGCCGTGGGAGTATGTCAGGTTGGAGCGGCTCTAGTGATGAATATCAGAACCCCTCCCACCGCCCCCATCCCCGCGCCGCACCTGCTTCAATCTCTTCTGATGATCCGGTTGTTGCATCGGGATCTCTAACGGGCTCAATCCCACGCTCCTAAGAATTCAGGAAAACCCTGGAGATCAGAATTTTGGAGAAGAGTCGTTTTTATATGCACATACATACACATACACAGATATGGGAACTAAAACAATAAGCATCAGTGATGATGCCTATGAGCGTCTTTCCAGATTGAAAGGTGGGACGGGAATGAGTTTCTCAGAAGTAATCCTCAAATTTACTCCCCCCAGGAAAAAGCTCTCTGAAATACTCAAAGAGCTTGGTCCAAATCAGGAGCTTGCAGATTCGATTGAAGAGGCCTCCCGGGAGATGAGAAAAGCCAGGATGCGAGAGGTCGACTTTGATGCCGGTACTTGACACCTCATTGATCATTGATCTGATCCGACACAAACCAGAGGCCCTCAGGGTGTTGGAAACAATTGAGATGGAAGGTCTGACTCCTGCAACAACGTCGATCACAATTCTCGAATTGTACAGAGGTGCTTACCTTTCACCATCCCCGGAAAAAAACCTGGAAGAGGTGGAAGCAATCACAAAGCATCTCATTATAGAGAACATTAATGACGAGACATATCGGATCTTTGGAGCTCTCTCCGCAAGATTGAGGAAGGAAGGCAAACCTGTTGGAGATTTTGATGAGCTGATCGCCGCAATAGCACTTGGATCTGATAGTGAGATTGTGACGCGGGATCATCATTTTGAAGGTATTCCTGGGTTAAAGGTCAGGAGATACTCAAATGTTGTATATACCTGATAGCCGGATGATGGCTTGTATCCAAAAAATCCCCATGGATCAGTGAAGCGCCGGATTTTGAGACCGACGTTTGGGAACAGAGTGACATTATATGTATGAATACAGAACGTTTATGGTACAGCATAAGTGAAGGATCTCATGATTATGTCCTCTGAAGATTACGAAGATGAAAATGATACTATCAAATCATATAACAAGAACCTGCTTGCCGAATTCAAGGAGTATCTCACAAAAAAGAAACTTACTCCGAGAACCATTGAAAAACATCTCCAAAATGTGGAGTTTTACATAAATGTGTTTCTGCTGTACTACGAAGAGCAAGATGCCCGGGATGGTGTCTCCGAGATTAGCATGTATCTGGGATTCTGGTTTATCAAAAAAGGTCCCTGGAGTGGTATTTCGGCAATAAATGAGAATGCTTCAAGCCTGAAGAAGTTCTATCAGTTTATGCTGGAGAAAGGTGAGATTACCAAAGAGGAGTTCACTGAACTGAAAGAAACAATAAAAGAGGAGAAGCCGGAATGGATTGCAACTATGGAGAGATACCTTGATGAAGATATTGAGGATATGGATGAAGTATGGGGTTTTTAGCGCCAGAGTGTCATCAATGACGTGTCTGAAAGCAGGAAGCATTCAGTAATTATCAAACAGGGCTATGACAGAACCGAAGAAAATGGCATGGAGCGATGTAAAGAACGTTCTTTCAGAGAAAGAGAAGAAGGAACTGATACAACTGATAGGCGATCTTTACAGGCTGAATAAGGATAATAAAACGTTTCTCCACTCCCGTTACCCGACAGGAGAGGTGTCTCTTGAGTCCTACTATAAAAAAATCTCAGATGCACTGTATCCGCCCATAACAGGGAGAAGGAGTGTGAATTTCTCTGCCGGAAAAAAGGTTATATCCAGTTATTTTAAGGCAACACACGATATAGTCGGGAAATTAGAACTCATGGCCCATTATGTTGAGATGGGCACAAAGTACACGGTCGAGTATGGTGATATGTGGGAAAATTTCTATCTCAGCCTTGAAAGAATGTTTGAGAAGATTACAGAAGAGCTTGACTCACAGCCTGATGGTATAGTCGACCATTTTCTACCCAAACTTGAAAAAATTGTTGATATGGCATCAGGTATGGGGTGGGGCTATTATGACACCCTGGTTGATTTACTGTGTGATTTTTGTGATAGGAATGGGAGAGAACTGTCATTGTTTGAGGACTGAACAGTCTGATGAAGGATCAGTAAATGTCTGCATGTTTTCGCTCACACCAGAGAATAGGGAGAGAATGAATCCTTTATCCCGGATACTGGGACGTAAGCAGCTTTTCTGCGGCTGCTTTAGATCCTGATATCTTCTTCAAGCCTGCGTCTTTTACATCCCCACCCTACCGATACTCTCCCCGCACCACCTGTGCCGCCTCGCACATCCGGGAGAGCTTGGCAAATGCCCCCTCCGGCGTATGCATCCGGAGGCCGCAGTCCGGGTCGATCAGGATGTTATCATGTGAGAAGATATCGATGCATCTCTCGATGCGTTGTCGGATCTGGTCAACCGGCTCAACCTCATGGTCAGAGGAGGCGACACACCCGCAGCCGACCATCTTTCCTTTAAGCTCTTTATCAGTGAAGATCTCGAGGTTCTCCGGCTGGGTCGCCGCCTCGATATCCAGGATCGCAACCGGCAGCCTGAGGAGGTGATCGATGATCTCCTCAAGCGGCCCGCAGACATGCAGGCAGACCGGAAGATCCACCTTTTCTGCGATGATTCCAATCGCCTCTGCCCCGGTTGCGATATCCGCAACTCCTGTTGAGAGGATCGGCTCATCGATCTGGATGATACAGGCCCCCTCCCGTGCAAGCGCCTGTGCTTCTGCGGCAAGGGCATGCGCAATATCGATCACAAGCTCCTCACGGTTCCGGTATGCCGGTGTCTGGATCCGGAGTGCATGGGCGATTGACGAGGGGCCGGTGAGGATGCCTTTTACCTTTTCAGCCTGTGTGAGTGCATACCGGGTATCGGCAACAGTGATCCCTTTCGCTGCCGCCTGCACCGATGAGATGACCGAGTCATCCCGTATACCGGGCAGCTTTCCCGTGAATGTCTGGATCATCCCCTCCCTGACCTGGCCGTCGGAGATGATATCGATCCCGGCCCGGATCTGCTCGGAAACAGCGAACCTGACCGCATGCCTGTATGGGTCGAGGACGGCGGAGAGCCCTCTTCCCTTCACTGCGGGGAAGCTCCCGACGACCGTTGTCGGGAGGATCATGCCGGGATCAAAGACAGGCGAGGACATGGTTTATGGGGTGACACGGTGGCGATCGCGTGGGAAGAGGACCGCTTCACGGATATTCTGGAGGTTACACATCGTCATGACGAGCCGCTCGGCACCAAGCCCCCAGCCCGCATGCGGCGGCATCCCGTACTGGAAGGGCTTTAAGTAGAACTCGAACCCTTCGGGGGAGAGCCCTTTGGACCTGAGCTGGTCTACCAGCTGGTCATAGACATGGCACCGCTGTGCACCGGACGAGAGCTCCATCTTCGGGTGCATCAGGTCGAATGCATTGCAGATCGATGGATCTGCAGCAGAGGGCATCGCATAGTACGGCCGGATGGCGGTCGGCCACTCGGTGATGAAGTAGTGGGTGCCCATCTCCTCGCCGATCGCCCGCTCGGATGCGGTTCCGAGATCGTCGCCGTATGCGATCGGCTCCTCGCTCTTTCGAGCGGCAATATCGATTGCTTCTGCATAGGGGAGGCGGGGGAGCGACTTCTCAGGCACCTGGAGATCAGGAATGCCGAGGAGTTCGAGTTCGGTTGCACAGTTCTCTGCAACAGAGGAGTAGATCTCGTGCATGAGCGTCTCAAGGAGCACCATCACATCGGTATGATCGGCAAAGGAGACCTCGACATCGATCGATGTCGCCTCATTTAAGTGCCGGACGGTATTGTGCTCTTCTGCACGGAAGATCGGGCCGATCTCAAAGACCTTCTCGCAGCCCGCTGCCATCATCATCTGTTTGTAGAGCTGCGGACTCTGGCTCAGGAACGCCTCCTTCTCAAAATATGCGATCGGGAAGAGGTCAGTCCCACCCTCGGTTGCGGCTGCCACCACCTTCGGGGTGGTGATCTGGGTGAACTCCTCCCTGAAGAGGAACCTCTGTGTCGCCTCCATCACGCGGGATCGGATCGAGAAGATTGCCGCAATCCTCGGCCGCCTGACATCAAGGAACCGGGCATCGAGCCGGGTATCAATCTCGGCAGGCACCTTCTCGGCGACATCAAGGGGGAGCGGGGAGGCCGCCTTTGCAAGGATCTCAAACCGATCGGGAACGAGCTCCCGGCCGCCCGGTGCCTTTTCGGTCGGCTTGATGATCCCCTCCACCCGGACCACAGACTCCCGTGAGACCTCTTTTATTGCGATTAAGACATCTTCAGGGACTTTCTTCTTTGGAACCGTCACCTGCATGATCCCGCTTCGATCCCGGATCAGGAAGAAGGCAAGACCACCAAGATCCCGCTCTTCATGTACCCATCCGGCGATTGTTGCACGCTCCAGTTCAGGGGTGACTTCTCGTATTGGTATGCGCATAAAATCCAGTACTGGTACTTCGTATAAGGTGAAGAGGTTTGTGCCATCAGGGACGCAACCCGGCAATTCCATGGTAACCTATATCTGTCTCCCCCTCAATCATCGGTTGATATACCATGATCTCTGATCTCAGTCTCTTTCACCAGACGATCATCGAGCGGATGAATGCCCTGGTCACCTTCCTCGCCCCGGATGGAACAATCCTCTTCTGGAATGAAGCAGCCGGACAGATCACCGGCTATCCTGCCCGGGAGGTGATCGGGAAGAATAAAATCTGGAAACAGCTGTATCCGGATCCCGTGTACCGGAAAGAGATCACGAAGATGATCACAGATGTGATCGAGGAACAGGCATATCTGCGGAACTTTGAGACGCGGATCATCACCGAGGACGGCAGTGAAAAATACATCTCATGGAACACAAGCGAAGTCAGATCATCCGGCGGCACCATCACCGGGTATGTGGCTGTCGGGGTGGATATCACCGATAAGGTTCTCAATAAACGCCAGCTCCGTGAACGCGAGGAGCTCTTCCATGGGATCACATCAGCTGCCTATAACGGGATCATCCTCCTTGATGAAGACTCCACAATTACGTACTGGAACCCGGCGGCAGAGCGGATCTTCTCCTATCAGAAACAGGAGGCAAAAGGCAGCCATATCATCGACCTCCTTGCACCGGAAAATGCCCGCATGGAGTGGCAGTCGGTGCTTGCAAAGACCGGCTCCCATGAACTTGATGCCAGAAGAAAGGATGGCAGTCTGATCCCATCCGAACTCACCCTCTCAACGGTCACGATCAAAAACCGTCCCCATACCATCATCGTGATCCGTGACCTGACTGAGCAGAAGCGATCCGAATCTCAGATGCGGCTCCTCTCGACGATCGTGCAGACTTCACAGGAGGCGATCATCAGCGTCTCCGTCTCCGGCACCATACTCTCATGGAATAAAGCAGCAGAAGAGATGACCGGCATTCCAGAAGAAAAAGCCATTGATGCGCCGGTTTTGAATCTGATCACTCTGAAGGAGGGCGAAGATCAGATCGCTGAGGCGATCTCACAATCGGATCACGCAGTGATCTCCGCAATCCTGCCGGATCGACAGGGAATGGAGCATGACGTGATCATCTCTGTAACGCCGCTCTTTGGTGGTGAAGGCCTCTCGCTTTTGATCCGGGATATCACAGAGGTGAAGAAGGCGCAGCGGACGATGATCGCATATATCAGGGAAGCGACAGCCCGTCTGAAGATGCCCGTTGAGGTTGTGCGTGAGAATATCGAGGATATCCTCGAAATGTTCGAAGATACTACCCCCGATTGTGATAGTGCCGCCCTCCGGCTGAGGGTGCAGATGACCCACCTGGCACAGATCGCAGAGACGATCCGGGAATTAAATGCCGCTCTCACCGATGAAGATGCGGATATCCCTGAAGCATACCGGGCATTCCTCCTGGAGTAACCATGTCTGATGCAACAGCTCCTCATCAGATCGAAGAGGGGGAGATCTATCTCCTCCTTGCAGACCCAAATATGATGAAGAAGGCCTCGATACAGCTGGTAGGTGAGATCATCGATGCAGGATATGACGCGATTGTGATCACCACCAACCAGCCCTCGCCGATCCTGCGGATGGTGTACAGGAAGGCCGGAATCGACCCGCAATCAGTCTGGTATATCGATGCGATCACCCGGTACTCACTTGGAAAGGAGCCGGACTCCGATCCGATGACGACCTATATCAACCACCCCTCAAACCTGACCGATATGGGAATTGCGGTCACACAGATTCTGAAGAAGATGGAAGGGAGGAAAGTCTGTATCATGCTTGACTCGGTATCGACGATGCTGATCTATCTCCCCACCCAGAATATCTCGAAGTTCATGCATTTTGTGACAAACCGCCTCCGCCTCGCCGGGGTGGCGGGGGTCTTCCTCGCAGCAGAGAAGGGGCTTGATCCCGATCTCCTGATGCAGCTCTCCACCTTTGTTGATACGGTTATTGAGGAGTAGTGTCAGGATATCTTCCTGAATTTTTCTGCGGGCACATGCATCTCAAAGCGTGCCCCCTCTCCATAGACTCCCGTCTCTCTGATTGTGATGCCTGTTATCGAGAGGATCTCGCTCACAAGGTAGAGTCCAAACCCATGGCTTCTTCCAAATGCAGGCCTGAAGATACTCTCCTTCTTATCATCTGGAATTCCTACCCCATCATCTTCACAGATGATCCGGAGCAGACCCCCGCTCTCCTCAGCATACCACCTGATGGTTGTCAGCGTCTCTCCATGGATGAGGGCATTTCCAATGAGATTCTCAAAAACCCTGGGCAGCATCGGATCTGCATAGATCTCGTAGCCGGCAAGTTCATTGTCAACTCCAATAACCACGTTTCCTTTGTGATCAGCACGATACTGCTCGAGAATCTGCTCCGGAGACTGCCATGTCGGCGCATCAATCCCCATATCCTGGTAATCGCGCGAAAATTCGTTTTTCCTCTGGATCGCTGTAAGCTGTTCCCGAAGGCAATTGAGGTACCTGACAGTATCCGGCGGCATATCTGTTGTATCGATCAGGTACAGATACCCCTCAGCGGCTGTGATATTGTTTAGAATATCGTGCCTGGTGAGGCTTGTCAGTAGATTCAGCTTCTTATTGGCGAGATGGAGTGCCTTTTGATCTTCAATCGTTCTGGTAATATCAGTGAATATGGTAGCAAATGTCCCTTTCTTTTCAGAGAAGACGGAGATCTTGAAGTGCTTTTGCATCTGGGGGATCTCCTCCTCGAAGGACTCCGGCTTCCCGCCATCTGCAACAGCGGCGTAACGATCCAGGAAAGGTGGCTCATCCATTCCATAGACCTCACGGGATTTTTTATTGATCACATCTGCGGCCGGAATTGAAAGGATCTCCTCAAATGCCGGGTTAACATCAAGGATCCGGTAATCAACAGCATTCCCCTCATCATCCCTCACGATCTCATGGAATGCAAACCCTTCGTTCATCACATTGAAGAGCCCCCGGAACTTCTCCTCGCTCTCTGCGAGATCGCGGTACAGGATCTCAAGCGGGCGTCTGATCCCGGTATCTGCAAGTGCGAGGTAGATGAGGGCAAACGAGATGATCTTGAAGAGATGGCCGATCAGATTCGACAGTCCGTAGACATCGATATAGAAGGTGAATGCGAGTTCTGCAACAACCGTCGAGAGGATCGCTGCAACCATGAGTTTGAGGATCATCCCCTCGAAATAGCCCCTCTTCTGGTAGAGCAGAACTATTGTGGCGGCAAAGAGGATCGAGAGGAGATACTCCATATAAATCTTGAAGGGTGTCAGCCCGCTCCCCTCAATGAAACAGTCCGGGAATATCCCTGGTGTGAAGATGGACCAGATGAGGGCTGTGACGAGGGCAAAGAATATACCGAACTGGAGCCTGGGATCAATTTTTCTGGGGATAAGTACTGCTGCGATCAGGAGTGTTGCCGCCTCAAGGCTCCGGGCTGCTATCCAGAGCTGGGTTGGGAGGTTCGCATCAAACCCGGCAAAGACATTCATCCCCTTGAAAGCGAGGGTGTGAAGGAGATCAATTGCGGCAATGAAGAAGTATCCGATCCCAATGAAGAGGAGGTAGCTGTTCTCGATCCGATCCCGTGCCGTCCACGCGATCATAAGTCCACGCGATCATAAAGATGAGGCATCCGATGACAATCGAGAAGAGCTCGGCAATCGTGTGAAAGAGGAGGTAATTGATAAGCGATGTCAGGGTTGTTGCGATCAGAAAGATGAAGAGTGTGAGGAAGAAGAATCGGATGTGCGTATCTTCAGATGATCCCATGAGCCCTGCACCATTCTTCTTCCTGTGCCACCATATCCTCCATCAACTTTTTGTCCGAACCCCATGCAGAACAGGTCTCTGTCTCGGGTTTGGTGCATTGATCCATGATTCCTTCATAGATGCGGCGGTATACCCTCAGGCGGCGGCGGTGCCGGGTAAAATTGTACAGCTCTTCTGCAGATGCGGCATTGCACCGCTCCATGGCAACGTTTCTGTCCTCTTCGAGCTCTGCAAAGATCTGCCGAACCATCCTGACAAAAGGCTCCATTCTGATCGGCTTCTTGATCCACCCGCTGATCTCGGAGCCGTATTCGACCATCTCGGATGGGAGGAAGACCTTGCCGGTGAGGGTAACGATGGGAATATCCTTGCAGGCGGGGCTCTTCCGGATAGCACGGAGTGTCTCCCACCCGTCCATCGGCTCCATCATGATATCGAGGAGGATCATCTCCGGATATATCTCGGTTAAGGTTTTCATGCAGGATTCCCCACTATCGGCGGTGATAACAGAATAGCCGGACTTTTCCAGCACCTCGGATATGATATTCCTGAGGACATCGTTATCATCCACAAAGAGGATCAGCGGTCTTCCGTTTTTTACCCCTCCGGGCTCCATCGCGGAGTCAGATGGCATACTGTTACTGTGTCCTGTATTCATTATTAAGTATTGCTACTGCTCAATACCGGTATCTGCCCACACCATTCGTCTTCATCTCCCGGAAATGCTGTATGTTATCAAAGAACAGCTATTCACGATCGTGTGCTATCCTCCCCACAGACCCGGCACCCGGTGAGGGAGTAGACGCTCCCCATCCTGCTTCCGGTACGGTATATCGTGAGCCCTTTGAGGGAGAGCTTCCATGCACAGATGATTGCATCCCGGATCGCATCCCGTCCGGTAGCGGGTGGAAGATTGATCGTCTTTGCAATGGATGCGTGGGTGTGGCGCTGGAACGCAGCCTGCATCAGGAGGTGATCCCTCCAGCTGATATCGAGTGCAGAGACAAACAGTCTCCTGAATCCGGAAGAGAGCCATCCGATATGCTGAAGGGATCCGCAGCGTCTGACCTCTTTGATCACTGTGTCCCGCCGTGCACGCCCCTCATCTCCGTGGTATCCGAGACGGGCGATCTCCTCGTCAAGGCGGGCTGAGAACAGGGGATGAATCACCTCGAATTCGGCACCCGCTGTATGCTGCCGGGTAAAGGCAAACGAATAGACGGGTTCGATCCCGGGGCTGCACCCGGCAAAGAACGAGATCGTCCCGGTGGGGGCGATCGTCGTCAATGTGGCGTTTTGCACCGGCTTCTCCCAGATACTCCCCTCCCATGCCGGAAACGGGCCCTGAATCTCTGCCATCTGTTCAGACTCATCAACCGCTGTCTGCGTGATAAAGGCCATCACCTCCTCTGCCAACTCCCGTGCAGCTGATGAGTCATAGGGCAATCCCAGGAGTATGAGGGCGTCATGCAGCCCCATCACCCCAAGCCCGATCTTTCTCGTCTTCCTCACCGCGTCTTCATTTTCAGGAAGAGGAAATGCGGTTCTGTCTATTGCCAGATCAAGGAACCGGACTGCACGCCGGACAGTTCTTTCGAGGCGTCTCCAGTCCGGACTGCCCCCGTCTACAAACCGTGCAAGGTTGATGCTTCCCAGGATGCATGCCTCATATGGCAGCAGCGGCTCTTCTCCACAGGGATTGGTTGCAGTAATCTCTCCAAGATGCGGTGTTGTGTTCTCCCGGTTGATCGCATCTGAAAAGAGCAGCCCCGGTTCCCCGTCCCGGTGCATGCCGTTGATGATCGCATCAAAGACCTCGCCAACAGTGTTCTCTCTTCCGGTTGCCGGGTGGGTTGAGAGGATCTCTTCTGTTCTTCCGTCTGCATATGACTCCATCACCGCGTCCGGCACATTCACCGAGAGATTGAAATGTGAAAGCTTCCCCTCCTCCTCTTTTGCATCGATGAATGTGAGGATATCGGGGTGCCGGATATCAAGGATCCCCATATTCGCACCCCGCCTCCGCCCCCCCTGCCGTATCACCTCTGATGCGGAATCAAAGACAGAGAGGAACGCAACCGGCCCGGGCGAGATCATCCCTCCCGGATCTATCGCTCTACCCGCGGGCGGGATCTCCGTGAAGTTATAGCCGGTCCCGCCGCCGGTCATCTGGATGATGGCTCCCTGCTTCACTGCATCAAAAATTCCGGCTATCGTGTTTCCCATCGGGAGAACAAAACACCCGGCAAGCTGGTTACATGAGGTCCCCGCATTCATCAGGGTGGGTGAGTTGGGGAGGAATTCACCTCTCTCCATCAGCTGGAAGAACAGATCCCGTTCAGCATCGTCCCTCCCAATCGATCCGGCAACGCGGCGGAAGATGTCGGTTATATCCTTCTCACCCGGGAGCAGGTACCGGCTCTTCAGTATATGATCTGCGATCTCATCCATCATCCCCGCTCATCCCCCGGTAATCTGCTCAAAGAGCGGGATGATCCGATCAAGAAAGAGCATACCATGGCCGACCAGCTCCTGGCCCAGCTCAAGAACTCCCTCGAATGAGATGCCATCCGGAAAGATCTCGCCCTTTGGTGGAGGTGGAGGGATGGGGGTCATCTCCGGGGTTGGCAGGGGTGTGGGTCTCTCCGTACCCGGTGGTGTGGTTGCCGGGGTGACTGTTGGCATCGGGGTGGGCAGATCGATTGGTGCCGGAGTCTCTGTCGGGATGATCCCGGCAACCGTTGCAGGATGGGTGAAGATCGCCCCCTCCCTCACATGCCCGTCAGGCCCGCACTGGGTGATCTCGAGGAGCGGCGCAGTTGTCCCGGCGGGCACCACTCCGGTGACAGCAACAGAGAGGCCGAGGTTCTCGCGTGGGGGATAGGAGAGTTCAAAGCCGGGAATGGTGTAGAAATAGCCAGTCCGGGGGTTTCGAACGAGTTCTGCTCCACCCTTGTGGATGCTGACCGCCCATGTCGCATTCAAGAGGCTGGTCCGGAGCCGGAGCATATCACTTGTCGGAAACGTGATGTGCGGGATTCTGTCGAAGTAGAGGGACGTCCTGAGCGTTGTCGTCTCTCCGGGCTGAAGGAGTCCGGTCGGGGTGGTTGATCGGGAAGATACCGTGAATGCCGAGAGATCCGGGTGCTGTGGGGAGACGATCACCGGATTCGGCGGTGTACCTGATGGGACGCTTCCGGCGGGATATACCATCTGTGCGATCAGGTACTCGTTCTCCTCGCGGAGCGTATAGGAGCCATCGAGCTGGCGTATCGAGAGGAGGTTGACCATCTCCGGTTTTTCCACACCGGGAACCGATCCTGTCAGGTGGATAGTCAGCCCTACATCATCACCGGAAGGGTAGCTGAGCTCCCACCCTGAGATCGTCTCCCTGCTTTTGGCGGTCTGCCTGAGCGTGTTCACCCCGCCCGATCTCTGCATCCCGACTCTCCATTGGGGGGAATCGAGTTCTGTCTGGAGGACGAGGATATCACCAGATGGAAACGAGAGGGGATCAAAGCCGGGAAACTCGATCTCCAGTATGATCTCCAGTTCGTCACCCGGTACAGGATACCCTTGTGGCACCCCCTCCGAATTCTCCACAAAGAAGGCTCCGGCAGATGAAACCAGGAGGAGCAGCATGGTAATGAGGATGGCTCCCCGTCTGAACATATTCATTTCATCGCCCCCGGTATGAAAGAGGCTTTCGTCTGAAAGAGCACAACTGTTGCATATGCAGTTAACCGTGCTTGTCGAGAACACCACTCTCATCGACCGGTACTTCCGGGCCGAGCCCGGACTCTCCTTCTTCATCGAGGATGGCGATACCCGCATCCTCTTCGACTGCGGGTATTCGGATCTCTTCCTTGAGAATGCCGCTGCAATGGGCATCGATCTCCTTGATCTTGATGCAGTCGTCCTCTCCCATGGGCATATCGATCATACCGGCGGCCTGCCGCCACTTGCCGCCCACCATATCAGGGCAGGAATCGAGGGAAGACCAGCCAAAGACCCTCTCTTTATCACTCATCCGGCGACTTTTGGAAGGAAGAAGATGAAAGAAGGCGGCGATGCCGGTTGTCCGGTCTCGCCGGAGTATCTCTCAATGTTTGGGGAGGTGAAGACCTCCGTCTCTCCGCAGAAAGTCTCCGATCGGATCACCTTCCTCGGCGAGATCCCCAGAACCGATCCAAAACGGACGGCCGGGAGCAGTGCGTTTATCCAGCAGGATGGAAGATGGGTACCTGATCCCGTCATCGAGGATTCGTGCCTCGTGTATCATGGGGATGACGGCCTTCTGCTCATCTGTGGCTGCACCCATGCCGGGATCGAGCATACGGTTGCATATGCGCGGAGTGTGTGCGGAGATGAACGGGTTGCAGCAATCATCGGAGGTCTCCATCTCTATTCTGCAACTTCCGGTCGCATAGAGGAACTCTCCCGGTGGTCTGCAGAGTCGGATATCGGAGTTCTCTATCCCTGTCATTGTACCGGGCTTCCTGCCATCATTGCACTCTCACACCACCACGCAATCACATCCGTTGGGGTGGGATCACACCTTTCATGGGATGAATAACGCGATTTTGACCGGACAAAGTTTAAACACTCAGCAGTTCGAATGATGCATATGGTTGTTCCCTCAAAGGTATTCTTTACAAAAGGGGTGGGTGTCCACAAAGACAAGCTCGCCTCATTTGAGCTTGCACTCAGGAAGGCAGGGATCGAGAAGTACAACCTTGTCTATGTATCGAGTATCTTCCCCCCGAATGCAACGATCGTCTCCCCCGAAGATGGTCTCAAAGAACTCAATGCTGGCGAGATCGTCTACTGTGTGATGGCACGGAACGAGACGAAGGAGCCGAACCGACTGTTATCTGCTGCAATCGGACTTGCACTCCCAAAAGATGCAAACGAGTACGGATACCTCTCAGAGCATCATGCGTATGGTGAGACTGCATTTGTCTCGGGTGAGTATGCAGAGGATCTCGCCGCAACGATGCTTGCAACCACACTTGGGATCGAGTTTGATCCCGATAAGGCATGGCAGGAGCGGGAACAGATCTATAAGGCGAGCGGCAAGATCATCAAGACGACCCATATCTGCCAGTCTGCAGAGGGTGATGCGGACGGCAAATGGGTGACTGTGCTTGCAGCCGCTGTCTTTGTCCTCTGATTCCGGATAATCGACATCACACTCTTTTTTGGGGGGTCATACAATGGAGATCATCGGCATTCCTTTTACAGATCTCTATACCTGGGTTCTCATCCCGCTCTTCATCGTCATTGCACGTATCGTCGATGTCAGCATGGGAACCCTCCGGATCATCTTTGTTGCCCGTGGATACCGGTTCCTTGCACCCGCCCTCGGGTTCTTTGAGGTGATCATCTGGCTCCTTGCCATCGGGGAGATTATGAAGAACCTGAATAACCCTGCTGCTTACATTGCGTACGGGCTTGGGTTTGCACTCGGCAACTACCTCGGTATCATCCTTGAGGATCGCCTCTCCATCGGTCAGGTGATCGTCAGGGTGATCACAAACCGCGATGCATCGCAGCTCGTCGAGGCATTAAAACAGAAGAATTTTGGTATCACCTCGATCAATGCCGAAGGGGCAACAGGGGGGGTCAAGCTGATCTTCTGCATCATCAACCGCTCCCGGCTCACCGAAGTGATCGAGCTGATCAAGCACTTCAACCCGAATGCCTTCTACTCGATTGAGGATGTGAGGTCGGTAAAAGAGGGGATATTTCCCCTTGAAAATCCAGGGTTTCTCAGTTCACATCTTAATGCGATGAAGGTCCGGAGAAAGCAGAAGTAGCCTCACCTTCTCTTGATCTGCTCGATCGCCTCGAAGGCCTCACGGCGGACTGACGGGTCGCTGTCATGGAGGAGATCGGTCAGCGGTTCGTGTGCCTCAAAGCTTCCGATCTCACCAAGGATCACTGCTGAACGCTTTTTGACCGAGGGATCCTCGCTCTTCAGATATACAATCAATGATGGAACTGCAGGCTCGCCCATCCCGGCCAGGATCTCCATTGCACCTTCCCGGACACGGAGATCAGCACTCTCGAAAGCAGCGGTGATCTCCGGGAGTGCGGCTTTCCCAAATCCCGAGAGTGCGGCAATAGCAGCGTTCCTCACCTCGGGATCGGAGTCTGCAAGTGCACCGACAAGGTGCGAGACCGTGTTTAAATCCCTGATCCCGCCGAGGACGCGTATGCCTGACTGCCGCATCACCGGACTTTCATGATGCAGAAGATCGATTATCTCCGCCCGCCCGGCAGATCCAATTCCGATCAGCGCCTCTTCGGCATAGGATCTGATCTCGGGCCCGGATCCCTCAAGTGTTCTGATCAGCGGGGAAACTGCAGGTTTTCCGATCCGGATACAGGCGGTAATCGCCGCGTTCCGTACCCGCTCAACGGGATCGCCGAGGAGTCCCAGCAGAACCGGTATCCCCTGTTCGTCAGGGAGATGCCCGAAGGCTTCGGCGGCTGCCGCCCGGACAGACTGATCGGGATCGTTGAGGGCTTTGGTGAGTGCTTCCCCCCTATGGGGGGCGTTTATCCGGGCGATAGTGCCGACTACGCCTGATCGGATGTCGGAAGACGGGTTGTCGAGTGCCTCGACAAGTGCAGGAAACGCCGGCTTTCCAATGAGAGTGAGTGCACGGATCAGCTCTCTCCGTACATCTGTCCGGGCACCATCGAGTGCGGCAATCATCGGCTCGATTGCCGCCTCCCCGATCCCGGCAAGAGCGGATCCGGCAGCCCTCCGCACCCTCCAGCTCTCATCATTGAGGCAATTGATCAGGAGCGGAATTGCCGGTGCACCGATTCCGGTGATCGAATGCACCGCAGTGATCCGCACCTCGGGATCCGGGTTGCCGAGCGAATCATCCAGTGAAAGCCGGGGAAGATGTGACTCTTCCATGCCCTCTGTAATCTCCTCCTTTCCTTCATCACGTGATCTGAGCCATCTGAATAAACCCATGGTGCCACCTGTCTGAGAAGGTATCGTCTGATACAGGGTATAAAACTACCTCTTTGATCTCCCGATATTCTTCCCTGATCTCTGCCCTTGTATGATCGAAAGCAGGTCCCAGGCAAGGGATTCGCTCTGTTTCTGTGATGTCATCATCGTATTGAGCCGGAGGCTCCCCGGCAGATCAATCTCGTCATTGAGATCCTGGATAAAGAGATCGACGATATCGCCATATGCCTCACGCGTTCCCCGCGAATCGGGACTCCTCCCCCAGGCCTTCATCAGTGCCGCAGCCGGGCCGGATATGGGACGGCTCCCGATGAACGGGCTGACTGCGATGACAAATACCTCGCTGAGGGCTTCGCGTACCCCTTCACATTCCAGGATCGGCCCGATGCTCGTCACCGGATTGGATGGGCCGATGATCACCGCATCACTCTTCTGAATGGTTTCGATGACGGCCCCCGTTGCAACAGGCGGGCTCTCATACTCACGGATGATCCCGGAGATTTCGATATTGCCCCGGTGGGTGACCCAGTACTCCTGGAAATGCATGGGTCCGTTCTCTGTTGCCACACAGGATGCAACCGGGGTGTCGCACATCGGGAGCACGGTCGCTTCAACACCGAGGGAAGCAGCGATTGCAGCTGTTGCTTCGGTGAGTGTTTTTCCCTCCCTGAGGAGGGTGCCGCGTGCGATATGGATGCCCCGATCCCGGTCGCCGATCATGATTGATTCGGGCATCCCGATCCGCTCCAGGTACCGGTTCGTCTCATAACTATCGCCCCGGATCCCCCACCAGGTCTCGGTGTTTAAGATGCCGGCAAAGAGGTACAGCACGGTATCGATATCAGGCGAGAGGTGGTTCCCTGAGACCCAGACATCTTCTGCGCAGTTGACAACAACAGCGATCTCGGAGTCATGGAGCACCTGGCGCATGCCCCGGATCAGCTTCGGGGTTCCGGTGCCCCCCGAGAGGAGAGTAATCATAGTGATCATCTCTTCTTCAGAAGTGAAGAGCCTTTGCGGGTGATCCAATATAGGCAGGTTTTTCATATCATATGACCATCATCCATGATAGGAATCCTGTTGTTATGGAAGGATATCCCGCCCCTTATCTTACGTTCTTTGCCGAAAAAACCGACGATCTCGTCTATCGGCTCAGGCTCCCGTGCAGGGGAGCGCCGGAGGCACTCTTCATCTCGGGATCTGTTCGCAGTATACTTGGCTATGCTCCCGGGGATTTCTCCGATGACCCCTCCCTGCTCACCCTGCTCCTCCCCGAGAATGATCGCAGTGTCTTCAGGGATTTGGCCCCGGAAGATGGCGAGTGTGCCTGTACCCTCCACCTCAGGGCAAAGGATGGGTCGATCCGGGTGATCGAGACGAAGAATGCCACGATCACCGATCCGGAGACCGGAGATCTGATCATCGAGGGTATCGGCCGGGATGTAACCGAAACGATAGAGCGTCAGAAGGAGATTGCATCAAGGGATCGCATCCTTGAGGCGGTCGGGTATGCGGCATCAGGTTTTCTCTCACAAGGAGACTGGGAGAGCCGGATACAAACCGTGATCAGGAGGCTCGGGGAGGCGGCGGATACCTCACGTACATACCTCTATCTGATCGACTGGAGTGGCTCAGTTCCTGTTGCCTGTCTGAAGGGTGAGTGGGCCGCTTCGGGTACATATGCAGGTAAACCAGATCATCTGGATGGCCTCGTCTATGGGGGGGCCCTCCCTCTCCTCCTCTGCGGGGAGACGATCGCAGGGCCGCTTCGGGATCTCGGATCCTTTGGCGAACAGGTTACGAAGGCATCTCCGGATACACAATCGATTATTATCGTCCCGATCATCATCAGGGGCAGGGTATCCGGTTTCATCGGATTTGATGAATGCCGGAACGAACGGGTCTGGACGCCCCCTGAGATCCAGGCCCTTGAGATCGCAGCCCGGATCATCGCAGCTGCAATAAAGCGTGATGATGATCACCTGGCACTTGCCGGGAGTGAGAACAGGTTCAGGGGGATCTTCGAACACAGCCCCCTTGGGATGGTGCTCACCGGTCCCGATTACATGATCATGGAAGCAAACTCTGCCTTCTCCCGGATGATCGGGTATTCGAGGAACGAGCTCTTGTTCTTCTCTTTCAGGGATATTACGCACCCCGATGATATTCCCGGAAATGAACGGGGACTCTTGGATCTGATGCAGGGGAAGCTGCCGATCTACCGGGTGGAGAAGCGGTACATCAGGAATGGCGGCGGCGTCTTCTGGGCTGATGTGACGGTTGCACCCGTTACCCTCCCGACAGGGAACGGCTATATCGCCATGATCCGGGATATCTCCCTCAAAAAGGAGGCAGAACGACGGCTTGCCGAGAGCGAGGAGATGCACCGCTCGTTCCTCCAGCATTTCCATGGGATCGTCTACCGGTTTGTTGAAGGAGAACCCGTCTTCCTCCATGGTGCCATCACCGAGATCACCGGATATCTGCCTGATGAGATCGGTGCCGGCACCCCCTCATGGTCATCGCTGATCCATCCTGACGATGCACCAGGTATCATTGAACGCTATACTACTCTCTACGATACCCCCGGCGACCGTTTCAGCACCGATTACCGGATCATCCGGAGGGATGGCAGTATCCGGTGGGTGCATGAGGTGATCAAGCACAGGATCGGAGAGACCGGCTGCTCCATCATCGAGTCATCGATCGTTGATATCACCCGCAGGCGGGAGATGGAAGAGGCACTCTCCCGTTCAAATGAGAAGCTCAACCTCCTCCAGAGCGTAACACGCCATGATATCTTTAACCAGCTCAACACCCTCTCGGCATACACGGAACTGATGAAGGATCTGATCACCGATCCACAGGCAGGCGAGTATTGTGCAGGTCTTGAGGCAACGATCGAGCGGATCCACAGGATCTCTGCATTCACCCAGGATTACCAGAAGGTCGGGGTTCATGGGCCTGCCTGGCAGGATCTCAGGGAGGTGATCAACCGGGGATTTGGTGCCAGGAGCCCGGATGGGATCACCCTTGAGAACGAGGTATCGGGGTACGAGATCTATGCCGATCCCCTCCTTGAGAAGGTCCTCTATAACCTCGTTGATAACTCCTGCAAGTACGGCGGTGAGTTGGTATCCCGGTTCCATGTCTTCTGTCATGAGGCAGAAGGTGAGCTCTGTATCTGCCTCGAAGATGACGGGGATGGGATCGATTCATCACTCATGAACCATATCTTTGAGTATGGGGCTGGGAAGGGCACCGGCCTTGGCCTCTTTTTGATCAAAGAGATCCTCTCGATCACCGGGATCGGTATCGAATCCGGTACGGGCACCCTCGGTGGTGCTGCCTTTGAAATCCGGGTTCCGGATGGCAGGTGGCGGGGAGGGGTATATAATACCTCTCGTGCCTCATAGATCTTAGTATGCATACACACGGGGTGGCGGCTCCCCGGTCCAAGATGATCAAGGATCCGGTCCATGGAGATATTGAGGTGGATGATCCGATCCGTCTCCTCCTCGATACCCCGGCCCTCCAGCGGCTCAGGATGGTACGGCAGCTCGGCTTCTCATTCCTTGTCTATCCGGGCGCAAACCATACCCGGTTTGAACATGCACTCGGAACGATGCACCTGGCGACACGCCTCTGTAACCATCTTGCTCTTGATCAGGATGATTCCCTCCTTCTCCGTGCCTCCGCCCTCCTGCATGATATCGGCCACGGCCCGTTCTCGCATGCGATCGAACCATTGATGGAGTCGATCTGCGGCCACGGGCATGATATGGTGGCTCATCTGCTTGAGAATGGATCCTCTGCATCTGCTCTGGAATCCCTCGGCCTTGATCCAGCTGAGGTTGCCGCCGTGATCGGGGGCGATCATCTGCTTGCAGGGGCGATTCATGGGGAGCTGGATGTTGACCGGATGGATTACCTACACCGGGATGCCCACTACACGGGTGTTCCCTATGGTGCGGTCGACTCACACCGGATCATCAGGAGCACGGTGCTGACATCCTCCGGCCTGCTGCTGGAGGACTCCGGTGTCCAGGCGGCAGAATCGCTCCTTGTTGCACGGACCCTGATGCGGCCGGCAGTCTACTATCACCATGTCTCGCGGATCGCAGAGCGGATGTTTCTCATCGCTGCCCTCGATCACTGCACGAGTGGCGGTGACCCGGAGCGGCTGGTGGCAATGGACGATTCCGAGTGTCTCCAGGCATTTCGTGAATCAGAGAGCGGGATCACGAGGGAGCTGATACGCCGTCTCATGACACGGAACCTCTATAAAAGGGCCGTCTATGTCGGGGTTGGATCGATCAACCGGGCACGCATCCCACAGCCCGACTTCCGCACCTCTTTTGCCCTGGCAGAAGAGATAGCGTCCCGGGCCGGTGTCGCATCACATGAGGTCTGTGTGGATATACCCCATTTTCCTTCGGATATGGTGATGGGGGTGCTGGTGCGGAACCGGCATGATATCGTCTCGCTTGATGAGATATCGCCCCTGATCCGGGGGATGAACGAGATCCGGCGATCACAGTGGCGATTGGGCGTCTACTGCCCTGAGGAGCACCGTGAAGCGGTCGCCCTCGCAGCAGCAGAGCTGCTCTCGATCCGCCCTGCAACAAAACAAGATAAGCTTCCAATAGAAACAGAAGAAGAGAGGGGAGAGGTACCATGAAGGAACTGGTTGTCGGGGTGACCGGCGCGAGCGGAATGATCTATGCAGAACGGCTTTTGATGGAACTTGAGAAGCAGTGCCGGGTACACCTGGTGGTGAGCGGTACCGCAGGGACGATTGCAGCCCTTGAAGGCATCTCGTTCTCGAACTTTTCGGTTATCTGTGAGGAAAATTCGGATCTGGCAGCGGTGATTGCGAGCGGATCATTCCGGTTTGACGGGATGGTGGTCGTCCCCTGCTCTATGAAGTCACTTGCCGGAATTGCACATGGGATCTCGGATACGCTGATCGGGAGAGCCGCCGATGTCTGCCTGAAGGAGCGGCGTCCGCTGATCCTGGTGCCACGGGAGACGCCGTACTCACGGGTACATCTCCAGAATATGCTCGCCGCCCATGATGCAGGTGCGACAATCCTTCCGGCATCACCACCATTCTACCAGAAACCGGAGACGATCGAGGATATTGTGGATATGATCGTCTCACGAATTCTGGATCACCTGGGAATTGAGCATACGATCGGATCGCGATGGAGTGGATGCCATGCGTGAGTTTATCGGGAGCCTGCGGGAAGCGGGATTGCTGAGCGATATCGAAGAGGAGGTACAGACGACCTTTGAAGCGGCACAGATGGCATATCAGACAGACAAGCCGCTCCTCTTCCATAATCTCGGCAGAAGGCGCCGCGGCGTGATGAATCTGACTGCAAACCGGGAGACCCTTGCTCTTGCTGTCAGGATGGATCCAAAGAGGATGGTCCCCCGGCTTGCCGGGTGCCGGTATGACGGGGCAGTGATCGATGAGGGTACCCTCGCGACATCTGCACCCGATCTCGGGGAGATCCCGGTGATGACGCATTTCCCAAAGGATGCGGGTGCCTATATCACTGCGGGAATTGTCTTCTCCTCCTTCGGCGGGGTGGAGAACGCCGCCATCCACCGGATGCTCGTTGCGGGAAAGGATCGTCTTGTTGCCAGGATCGTCGAGGGGCGGCATACCTACCAGCTGATGAAGGCCGCCCATGCAGCAGGCGGGAAGCTCCCCATCGGGATTGCGATCGGTGTTCATCCGGCGGTGACGTTCGCCTCATGCACCCGTGTTCCGACCGGAAAAGAGCTTGCCTATGCCTCGGAACTGATGGGTGGCGAGATCGGGGTGAAGACGCTTGCAAACGGGATCCGCGTTCCGGATGCCGAGTATATCCTGGAAGGATACCTCACCGCAGAGACCGCCACTGAAGGGCCGTTTGTCGATATCACCGGCACCTATGACCCGGTCAGGAACCAGCCGGTGATCGAGATCACCGGAATGGCAGCGAAGAGAGATCCGATCTATCATGGGATCCTCCCGGCAGGGGCCGAACACCGCCTCCTGATGGGTGCCCCCTATGAGCCGCGGATCTACCAGTCGGTTGCCGGGGTGACGAAGGTGAAGGATGTCCTCCTGACACGGGGGGGAGCCGGGTATCTCCATGCAGTGGTGCAGATCGAGAAGCAGACAGAAGGAGACGGGAAGAACGCGATCATGGCGGCGTTTGCCGCACACACCTCGCTGAAACATGTGGTGATCGTCGATCCCGATATTGCGATCCATGATCCAGAAGATGTCGAGTTTGCGATTGCAACCCGTGTCCGGGGTGATACCGACATCATGGTGATCTCCGGTGTCCGGGGCTCGTCGCTTGATCCGTCCCGGATTGCAGATGGCCTGAATGTGAAGGTCGGGGTGGATGCAACAATGCCCGTTGGATGCGAAGACGAGTATATCAGAGCAGGATGGGATGCATAATGGAGCTTGACAGATCAGATGACGAGATCCTTTCAGGAGAGTATGGGGAGACACGGAGGGTGATGCTTGAGATCTTAATCGCCCTTGGAAAGATATACGATGCAGAGCGGCTGATCCCGGTATCGAGCGTGCAGGTGAGCGGGGCATCATACAAGACGATCGGCGATGCGGGTCTCGAATGGCTTGAGGGGCTTGATGCCCGTGCCGTTGTTCCTGCATTCCTAAACCCGATCGGGATGCCGAGGGAGCAGTGGAGCGAGATGGGGATCGATGCAACATTTGCCGAGAAACAGGAGGAGATCCTGAATGCATACCAGCGGCTTGGGATCCGCCTCACCTGTACCTGCACACCCTACTATCACCAGATCGTGCAGTATGGCGATCACCTTGCCTGGTCCGAGTCCTCTGCGGTTGCCTATGCAAACTCGGTCATTGGTGCCCGGACGAACCGGGAAGGGGGCCCGTCTGCCCTCGCCTCGGCATTGATCGGGAAGACCCCCGAATATGGCCTGCATATCATGAAGAACCGCCTGCCGGATCTGATCATCACGCTTGATGATCCGGCTGCGGCAAAGGACTGGGGTCCGGCAGAGTACGGGGCGCTTGGGTATGTTGCCGGCAAGGAGGTTGGAAACCGTGTCCCGTTCTTCCGGGGGCTGCGGCCAAACCGCGACCGGCTGAAGGCACTCGGGGCTGCAATGGCGGCAACAGGAGCCGTTGCCCTCTTCCATGTCGAGGATATCACCCCCGAGGCACGGGTGCCGTTCTTCAAGACGTCGTTCCCGGTGGACGAGAAAGAGACGATCGAGATCGCCGTCTCTGATGTGAACGCCGTCTTCTCGGAGATCGAGGTGAATGCGGTTGCAGTCGGGTGCCCGCACCTCTCGGAGGATGAACTGCGGACGGTCGCGGATCTCCTCTCAGGGAAGAAGGTAAAAAAACCGTTCTTTGTCTTCGTCTCAGAAGAGATGATGAATGAACACCGTGATCTCATCACCATGATCGATCGTTCAGGCGCCCATGTCTATGCAGATACCTGCATGGTCGTCTCACCGGCAACCGATACACTCGGTTCAGTGATGACCAACTCCGGCAAGGCCTTCTCCTATCTCCCGGCGATGTGCGGGGTTGTTCCACGGCTCGGGACGATCGAGGACTGTGTCCGGGTCGCCACCGAATAATTCCTCCTGATATCCCTATTTTCTCCTCTCCCGGGTCCCCTTTGAAGGGAGGGTGGAGCAGGGCTCCACCTGATCTCTCCGTTTAGAAGCCGATCATCTGGAGCAGGTACAGCACTCCCACGATCAGTACAGCAACAACCGGAACAATAAACAGCGCCCTGATTCCGAGCAGTTCCGGGATCGTCTCTGCCGGGAAGACTCCTTTATTCAGGATCGTCCTGTCGAGCCGGGGGTAGAGCCGGGCGAAGATACCTGCACCGATCACAATCCCGATCATCCCGACGAGTGCATCAAGGGCACCTGAGCCGACCGCGGCTGCTGCGGTGCCGGGGCAGTACCCGAGGATCGCAAACCCGGCACCAAAGATCAGCCCGCCGATGATGGTGGCACCAACTGACCCCAGTTTTATGTGCAGATGGACAAGCCCTGCCGCCTTCATTATGTAGATACCGATCATCCCGACGAGGATCGCGGTCATAATCACCGTCACAACCGTGAAGTCGGTGAGGAGGAGCTGGCCGAGGATAACATCATAGTTTGTCACCCCTCCCTTCTGGAGGAGGAAGCCGAAGATGATCCCGAAAATAAGCCCGAGAATAACCTGGGCTTTTGGATTGGCTCTCAGTTCATCAAATGCCATTGTTACGTCACCTCACAGGAATGCAAACCCATAGATCATCCCGGCAACCAGGATGCCGCCGATGAAGAAGAAGATCACCGCCACCCAGCTGGCAAGAGCGAGCTGGAGTGTGCCGGATATTCCGTGTCCCGAGGTGCAGCCGCCTGCCCACCGGGCGCCAAGCCCCATCAGGATGCCACCGAGGAGTGCCACTCCCGCCCTGAGAAGAGCATCTGTTCCGAATGCCCCTGCAAAGAGCGGCGGCACCGTCAGCAGAGAGAAGGTGCCGGAGAGGTATGCGGAGATGAATCCCCCGATCACAATCCCGATCACAATAATCCACTGCCAGTCAATGGTCGGCGTTATCTTCTGGTAATATGCCATCGATTCGGCCTTCTCCCGTGAGATTGCCGTCTCCACCATCCCGGCGGTCTTCGCAAAGGCTGTCGATGCCCCGAGGGGCTGGTCGGAGAGGAGGAAGGTGATCCAGACAAGGACACCTATTCCCGCTCCGACAATATAGGGCGACCATGTCGCCGCTGTAAACCATTCGATCATTTTTCATCTCACCTTTCACGGAACCGGTGCAAACCCGGCCCGGCTGTATGCGGTATAACCGCCGCCGAGGTTCATCACGTGATTGATGCCGTTCATCATCAGGATACTGGCGGCAATGCTCGCCCGCTGCCCGCCCCGGCACATGACGATGTACTGCTGATCGCTCTTCAGCTCTGTATAGCGGGTCCTGAGATCATGCCAGGGGATATGGATCGATCCTTCTGCATGGGCGTGATCCCACTCCTCCTGCGACCTGGCATCGATTAAGATCGCCTTGCCGTTCTTCACGAGGCTGTCTCCTTCTTCAGGCGGGATCACCGGCACCCGTGAGATCGGGAATGCCGCTGTTCCCCAGGCAAGCATCCCGCCTTCGAGGAATCCGCTGATGGTGTCAAACCCGACCCGCCTCAGCTGGAGAGTGGCTTCCTCTGCCTGCTGCTTCCCCTCGACGACCAGCATGATCTCCTGATCCGGGGGGAGCACCCACCCCGCCTGCGTGGCAAAGCTCCCGGAGAGATCGATATGCCAGGTATTTGGGATATGCATACCAGAGAATGCCGGATAGCTCCGGACATCCAGCAGCAGTGCACCACCCTTGATCTTTTCAGAGAAGGTCTTTGGATCAACCGGGGCCGGCTGCCCGAGGTGTCGCATCAGCTCCGGCCCCCTCCTGTTGATCTCGGAACAGCGGGCGAAGTGATCGGGTGCGGCGGGCATATCAGAGGTAAGGGCACGGATGAACTCCTCTTTTGTCTTAATCAGAAGAGCATAATTGTACTTCTTCTCATATCCGATCGTGCTCGTCCGCTTTGCCGCCATCGCCCGCCCGCAGAGGGACCCCATCCCGTGTGCCGGATAGACCTCGACCTCACCCGGAAGGGTCATGATTTTGGTATGCAGGTTGTCATAGAGCGATGATGCGAGTTCGTCTGCCCGTCCGGGGAAGAGATCCGGCCTCCCGACATCCCCGACAAAGAGGGTGTCGCCAGAAAAGAGGGCGACCGGCGTCTCGCCGCGGGCGAGATCGGTGGCGATGTATGAGATATGTTCGGGGGTATGGCCTGCAGTATCGATCACCGCAAATTGGATATCTTCGAGCTCGATTCGATCACCTTCGGCAACAGGGGTATGCGGAAATGCGCAGTCCCCGGATTTTGGTGCATAGATCGCAGCACCGGTCAGATCAGCGAGATCGAGATGGCCCGATACAAAATCTGCGTGCAGGTGCGTCTCGAGGATATGGGTGATCTTCAGGTTGTTCTGCGATGCATACTCGATGTACCGTCCGATATCCCGTGACGGGTCAATGACGGCACATGCCTTGTTCCCGGCAACAATATAAGAGCTCTGGGCGATGCCGGGAGTGAAAAATTGCTGGATGATCATAGGCATTTCAACTGCCTATGCGATGAGGAGGTAGATGAGTGTTGTGGCGATTGCAATGAAGATCACCGTCATCACACTGCCGGCTTTGAGATAGTCCCGTGTGCTGTATCCGCCCGGACTCATTAAGAGGGCGTTTACCTGGTGGGTCGGGAGGATGAAGGAGTTCGAAGCAGAGACCGCCACGAGGAGTGCAAGGGCGGTCGGCTCGATCCCGGTCCCGGCACCGGTGAGCATCACGAGCGGCACCAGCAGGACGGTTGCGGCGACATTTGAGATGATCAGTGAGAGAACTGTTGTAAGCACCGCAACCGCTGCGAGGATAATTATCGGGTGGGTGCCGATGAGAGCCTCTGTGAGAGATCCGGCGATGAGGGCGGTTGCCCCGGACTTCTCCATTGCGATCCCAAGCGGGATCAGCCCGGCGATCAAAACAATCGTCTTCCATTCAATGGCCTGGTATGCCTCCTCGATCTTGAGGACACCGGCGATCACCATCCCAGCGGCACCGGTGAGGAGTGCGAGCGAGAGGGGAACGCCGGTCATGGTGAGGGCAAGTGCTCCGGCGAAGATAAGAACTGCGAGCGTGCTTTTCCCATGCCGCATCTCCTCGCCTTCGGGATGGGTGAGCAGGATCAGATCACGATTCCCGGCAAGAAGCCGGAGCGTGTCCCATGACCCGAAGGCAACGATGGTGTCACCGGCGGTAAACGGGATATCCGAGAAGTCGACCCGGTTCTCGGTCTCTCCGCAGACATGGAGGATCGGCTCGATCGAGAACTGCTGCCTGAACCTGATCTCACGCGGGGTCTTGCCGATGATGGATGCCTTTGGCCGGACCGTCAGCTCAGCAAACCCATATCCTTCACCACAAAGGATCTCTTTCAGCCTGCTGTCGTCACCTGTAGGGCTGCACCCCGAATCCTCGATAAATCTCTGAAAATTCTCTTCTGATCCGAGGAATGCCAGCTCCTGTGAAGATTCAAGACGGGTTGAGCGTGACGGGGCGACTGTCATGTCCGAGTCGGTTCTGATGGCGAGGAGATCGAGTCCGTACCGAACCTTGAAGAACGCCTCTTCACGGGTCTGCCCGACAAACGGTGATTCTGAAGGGAGCATGCAGGTCCGCACCGGGTGGTCTATTCCCCAGATCTCGGCCACGGTCGGGGCCGGTGGCTTCTCCTCTTTCTTCGGGAGGAGGGTGCCTCCAAAGAAGGCAAAGACTGCAACCCCGGCGATTAAAAGGGCAAGGCCGATGGGGGTGACGGCGAAGAGGCCGAAGGGTTCTGCACCTGACTGCCTGAGAAGGTCATTTAAGACGATCAGGGGGCCGGATCCGATCATCGTGATACTCCCTCCGAGGATGGCGGCAAACCCCATCGGCATCATCAACCGGGATACCGGGATCTTTGTCTGTCTGCTGATCCTCCTCATCGCCGGGAGGAAGAGGGCGGCTGACCCGATATTCTGCATCACCGAGGAGAGGAGGCCGGCCGTCATCCCGATCGTTGCGCTGACCCGCCGCTCTTCTGTTCCGGCATACCTGACGATCGAGCGGGCCAGTCTGGAGGTGATACCGGTCCTCTCGATCCCATAGCCGAGGATCATCACCGATGCCATCGCCATCACCGCATTTGAGGCAAAGCCTGATATCGCCTCCATCGGGGTGATGAGGCCGAGCCACGCAAGAGCAATTGCAGCGCCGATTGCGACGAAATCGATCCTGACACGGTCACTCACAAAGAGGATGATCGTGACAAGAAGGACAATCCCAACAAGCAGGATGCCGGTATCCATTGAGAACAACTGGTGATACGGTGGATGGAATAAAAAAGGTTGCCTCAGGTACGGGAGAGCCGGGCTGCGGTCAGACGCGTGACGCCACTCATTTTGAATGGTCCAATGATTTCTTCTTCTCACCGAATTATGGCTCTTTCGATGGACATATATCTCACAATGCATGATAGAAGAGTATGGATCAGCCCGGAGATCGGAATGTTCAGATCATCATCGTGGTCATGGGGCTTCTCCTCGCAACAGCAGCTGAGCTGATCTTTCATGTCGGATACGGCGTTGTCTCGGCCTATACACATCTCTACTATATCATCATCGTTATCTCCGCATTCTATCTCCGGTACTATGGCGTCGCTGTCGGGGGGTATCTGGCAGTTGTGCATCTGTCTGCTGATTTTATCCTGACCGGAACCATTTCAGCAGATGTCGCATTTCGTGCGGCCTCGTTCATCATTGTCGGGCTCCTCTCCAGCCATCTCTTCTCAACCTACATCAGGGAAGAGCGGGTGAAGGAGGCACTTGAGGATAGCATGTATCGGGTGCGGGCGATGATGGTGAGTGAGGATGATATCGTGAAGATGAGAAAGGGGGGCGATCTCCCCGCTCTTCTGAATGTCCTTGCACATGGCGAGCTGGATCAGCGGTACAGTGCAATCGATGCCCTCGGTCTCCTCCGCGATCCCCGTGCCATCGAACTCCTTGTTGAAACCCTGCAGAGCGATGCGTACTCAGGGCTTCGGTGGAAGGCGGCAGAAGCGCTTGCCCGTATAGGTACGCCTGCTGTTGGGCCCCTGCTCACGCTCCTTGATGATCCGGATGAGGATCTCCGGTGGAAGGTGGCGATCGCCCTCGGCGAGATCGGGGATCCGCGGGCAGTTGCCCCACTCATTACACTCCTTGATGATCCCGATGCCTATGTCCGGAGCAGGGCAGCCCTTGCACTCGGATCCATTGGGGATCCGGCGATCACCGCCCTGACAGAGTCTCTTTCATCCCCTGATCCAGCGATCAGGGCTGCTGTTATTTCGGCACTTGGGGGAATCGGATCAGATCAGGTGATCCCGCCCCTCATCGATGCCCTCTTTGATCCCGTCGATATGGTCAGCCTTGAAGCGGCGATGTCGCTTGCAAAGATCGGATCCCCGGCCATCCCCCTGTTCATGGAGGCCCTTGTATCCGCGTCTCCTGAGGATCGGCGTGCTCTTCTGCATCGGGGCCTTGGAGACGTCATCACCGGGATCTGTGCGGATGCTGATTCCAACCAGCGTAAGCAGCTTGCATCATCTCTCGAAGAACTCGCCGATCCAACCCTCTTACCTTTCATTGAAGAATTGATGGCTGAGAAATCAGAATAACTGTTTGGATTGCCTTTTTTGGAGAAATATGCCTGATATAGGTAAGCTTTATTGACTGGGGGATACCAGATCACTCTTGTGTACGGGAAATTTGGGTATGAATTTTGTGTTGAGAAGGATGACCTGAAGGTCTGTTTTTCAAAAGACGACGATTTTCTTCGGTATCACCGCAACCTTGGCGGAACTGTTGTGGAGCGGATCATCGCGTCTGAATCCGGGACGGTGATCATCAATCCCGTGGAGCCTTTGAACCTGCCTGATGAGGTGACCCGTTTCCTTGAGATCCGGTTCGAGCCGATCGAGATCGAGCCTGAGGCAACACGCCGGATTTATGTCACCTTTCCGATTGAGATTGCGGTATTTATCATGAAAGATGAAGCCTACCGGTGCATCGATATCTTCTCGAGGGTTCCGCCGAAGTACTCGCTCTATGGGCCGACCGATACTGGTGTGATCACCCGGTACCACTGGAGCGATGTCTTCCTCAGACGTCCTGAACCGGATCCAAGCCTCTACGGGGTGGTTGAACTGGATCTGATGAATACGACAAAGAACTGGATTGAGGTCTCCCGGGTCGTCTTTGAGAACTATGGGATGAAGATCTACTATGATACTGATCTCGTCTCCATGAGTGCCGGTTTGAAGATCTTCAAGCCGACGCTTGCCTATTCTGCCTTTGAGGATAAGCCGATCCGGACCGGTATGCAGAAGTCGATCGAGCTGTACTACTCACGGAAGCTTGCGGGCGTTAATACACTGGCGTACTATTCGATGGAGGAGGGGCTGATCTAGATGAGTGCTATTAATGATACGCTCGAAAGTACCGGGTCGGTCTTTGATCTGCTTTCAACACCTGTTCTTGGGGAGATCACCGTGCTCGATCTCCTCTGGGTCGCAATCATCGGCATTGCTGGTGTTATTATTGTGCGCATCGTCAGGATGTGGCTGAAACGGAGTTTTGGCGAGAAGATGCCGAAATCCGATCTCGATCTCGCGATCACCCTCGTTTCGTACTTTGTCTATTTTGTGGTGATCCTCAGCATCCTCCCCTATCTCCATTTCGATCTCTCCGGCCTCTTTGTTGCAGGAGGTATCATCGCAGTCGCCATTGCGTTTGCAACCCAGAATATCGTAGCGAACCTGGTATCTGGAATTTTCCTGCTCTTTGAGCGGCCGATCAAGATCGGTGACAACATCTCAATCGGATCGCTGACTGCAACAGTCCAGAAGATCCAGATCATGTCGACGATTGTCCGTACCTACGATGGTACCTATGTCAGGGTCCCAAACTCAACACTCTTCACAAGCGATATCACGAACCTCGTTATCCACCCGGCACGCCGGTTTGATTACACGATCGGCATCCGGTACCAGGATGATGCAGATACAGCGATCAGTATCATCAAAGCGATGATCGAGAAAGAGCCATATGCATTAAAAAGCCCCGGCCCATCTGTCTATGTGGACAAGCTCGATGATTCGAGTGTGAATATCGTGGTGAAGATCTGGGCTCCCTCCCTCTACTGGTGGGGGCTCAGGACAGAGCTGCTCTTGAAGTTAAAGGTGGAGCTTGAGAAGAATGGCATCCAGATACCCTTCCCCCAGAGGGAGCTCTGGTTCAATAGTATCTTAAAGGCCGATATGAAGGCTGTGAAAGCGCCTCCTCCGGTCAAAGAGATTCCTTTCCAGGGTGATGCCGCCCCTGATGCAGAGATTGGGAAATCCAGGCCCGGGGATACCTATGACTGGTAGGGACGCGATCCTTGCCCTGAAGAAGGCGGTAGGGGAGCCCGATCTTGCTGCCCGGCGATCAGCAGAGGAGGCACTTGCCGCCCTTGGTCCCGATGCGGTTCCCGAGATTGTCCGTGCACTCGGCGAGGCGCCGCAGACGATGCGGTGGTATCTCTCCCGTGCGATTGCCCGGATGGGTCTGCCTGCGTTTGAGCCGGTGATCGAGGCGATCCGATCCTCTGATAATCCAGAGGTGCGGCGGTACCTGACTGCCTCGCTTGCTGCTCTGGGTGAAGCGGCGATACCGCTCCTTGTCAGGCTGCTTGCGGATGATGATGTTGCAGTCCGCGGGGCAGCGGCACTGGCGCTCTGCAGAATCGGCGATCCGGCCATGCCAGCACTGAAGGAGGCGAGTCAGTGTGATGATCCCTTCCTCAGGAACTCTGCCTCCCTTGTCCTCTTCCGGATGGGTGAAGAAGGGATCATGGAACTCTTTTCAGAAGCCGGGGAGTAAAACCAATGGAGCTTCCAGCGATGTCGCAAGCGATGGAAGCCTATCTTGCTTCCCTGAACCGTCAGCTTGAGCAGGCCCTCTCGATAGCACAAGAGGCACGATCACGGGGTGTTGATCCGTCGATTACCCCGGAGATCCCGATCGCAAGCGATCTCGCGGATCGTGTCGAGGCGCTCCTTGATATCCCCGGTGTAGCAGCACGGATCCGTGAGCTTGAATCCGTGATGTCCCGTGAGGAAGCGGCGCTTAAAATAGGTGATGATTTTGTTGCCCGGAAGTTCGGGGAGACCTCGCGTGAGGAGGTGGTCGATCACGCGATCCGGTGTTCGATGGCACTCCTGACCGAGGGTGTCGTCTCTGCCCCCAAGGAAGGGATTGCGAAGGTGGGATTTGGCAGGAACGATGATGGTACCGAGTATCTGAAGATCTACTATGCCGGACCGATCAGATCAGCCGGGGGTACCGCACAGGCACTCTCGGTGCTTGTCGGCGACTATGTCAGGCAGGCGCTTGGGATCAACCGGTATATCCCGCGCCAGAATGAGATTGAACGATATATAGAGGAGATCAGGCAGTACAATACTATCCTGAGCCTCCAGTATGCACCGACAGACGCGGAGCTCCGGCTGATCATCGGGAACTGCCCGGTCTGTATCGATGGCGAACCGACCGAAAAAGAGGAGGTCTCAGGATACCGGAACCTCGAGCGGGTGGAGACGAATGCCGTCCGTGGCGGGATGGCGCTTGTCATTGCAGAAGGTCTCGCCCTGAAGGCCCCAAAAGTCCAGAAGAATGTCAGAAAGATGAAGATGGAGGGGTGGGAGTGGCTTGATCAGCTCGTCTCAGGTGCGAAGTCCGGTGATGAGGAGGTAGTGCAGGGGATCAGGCCCAAAGACAAGTTCATCCAGGATACCATCGCCGGCAGGCCTGTCTTTGCCTATCCGATGCGGAAAGGCGGGTTCCGGCTCAGGCTTGGCCGGGCAAGAAACACCGGGCTTGCCGCAGCCGGACTTCATCCCGCGACGATGTACATCCTCGGCGAGTATCTCTCCCCCGGCACCCAGATGAAGGTGGAGCGTCCTGGAAAGGCGGCCGGGGTCGTGCCGGTCGATTCGATCGAAGGGCCGACGGTCCGGCTCAAATCAGGTGAGGTGCGGCGGATCGACTCCGCTGATGAGGCGATCGCTCTTTCAAAGGAGATCGAGCATATTCTTGATGTCGGTGAGATCTTAATCAGTTACGGGGAGTTCCTCGAGAATAATCATGTGCTGATCCCTCCCTCCTACTGTGAGGAGTGGTGGCTCCAGGAGGGTGGTCCCCGGCATCCCGAAAATGAGATGGAGGCGATCAGCTTTGCACTGGATGGTGCGTATCTCCATCCCGACTATACCTGGTTCTTTGATGATCTCTCCCAGGAGGAGTTCTGCCGGCTCGCTGATCTGGTGGTGGAGCATGGCCGGATGGAAGATGGCGTACTGAGGGTGCAGCATGATCCTGAGGTAAAAGTCCTCATTGAGGAGACGCTTGTTCCACACACGGTGGAGGGGGACGAGATCGTTCTTCGTACCTGCTATTCATTCCTCGCCTGCCTCGGCCTCGGCCTCGATCTCTCGCGCCGCCCGGGCTGGGAGAGCCTGCCTGACTGCGCAAACGGTCTTCTCTCTGCGGCTCACCTGAGCGGGTTCAGGCTCCGTTCAAAGGCGGGAACCCGGATCGGCGGCAGGATGGGCCGCCCCGGCAAATCAGCTCCACGGAAGATGAAGACGGCACCGCATGCCCTCTTCCCGATCGGAACCGATGGCGGTGCCCGCCGATCCTTCCAGGGGGCGGGCGCAAAGCGGCGGCAGGAGAAGATGGAGGACGGGGATCTCTTCATCGATATCGAGACACAGGGGCAGATCGCAATCGAGGTGGGTGAGCGGCGGTGCACCGTCTGCGGTGAGAAGACCTTCTGGAACCGGTGTGCCTGCGGGGGGCATACACTGCCGGTCTTCCGGTGCGTACACTGCAACAAGGAGGTTCTGGAAGGCGAGCGGTGCCCACGGTGCGATGCCCCCCTCACCTGCAACGTTGAGGTTGAGGTGAATATTAAAAAGGTGTATGAATCGGCACTTGATACTCTTGGGATGGTTCAATCAGATCTGAAGCTCCTGAAGGGCGTGAAGGGGCTGATCTCCCGTGAGCGATCGGTTGAGCCGATCGAGAAGGGTATCCTCCGGGCGGTGCGGGATCTCTTCGTCTTCAAGGACGGGACCGTCCGGTACGATATGATCGATCTCCCCCTCACCCATTTCAGGCCATCCGAGATCGGGGTCTCTCCCGGGAGGCTCCGTGAGCTTGGGTACCTGAAGGATTATGAGGGGAGGGATCTGGTGGATGATGACCAGATCTGTGAGCTGAAACCGCAGGATATCCTCGTCTCAGAGGATTGCGGGGAGTATCTCCTCAAGGTGGCAGGGTTTATGGATGATCTACTCGAGAAGGTGTATGGCCTGCCCCGGTTCTATAATGCAGAGAAACCCCAGGATCTCGTCGGCCAGCTCTTAATCGGGCTTGCTCCGCATACGAGTGCAGGCGTCCTTGCCCGGCTGATCGGTTTCTCGAAGGCACTTGTCGGGTATGCTCACCCCTTCTTCCATGCGGCAAAACGGCGGAACTGTTTCCATGGCGATACAGAGATCGAGGTGTACGGGCCGTCCGGCTGGAAGAAGATGCCGATCCGGGATTTTGTTCTTGAGAATTTTGATATCTCGCAGCCCGGATGCGACCGGCTCGGGACATATTATTCAGATCCGGCATCTCCCCACCTGGCTGTCGCAGTGGATACAAACGGAAACCAGAAGATGCGGAAGATCACCTCGGTCTCGGTGCATCGTGCCCCGGCACATCTCATCCTCTTTGAGACAGAACGGGGGAAGAAGCTCGCGGTAACACCGGATCATGCGATGCTGGTCTGGGATTGCGCATACCTGAAAAAGATCCGGGCACTTGAGGTGAAGCCGGGGGCCCGCGTGCCGGTGCTGGAGGGGGGGATGGTGATTGCGGATACGATCAAGACTGCAGATCCGGTTCCCTGCCTTGATGATCGGGTGTACTGTCTGACGGTGGCAGACGATCACACCCTGCATGCAAACGGGATCTTCTGCGGCCAGTGCGACGGTGATGAGGACTGTGTGATGCTGCTCTTAGATGGCCTGATCAACTTCTCGCGGTCGTTTCTGCCCGAGACCCGGGGTGGTTCGATGGATGCCCCGCTTGTCCTGACGAGCCGGATCGACCCAAGCGAGGTCGATAAGGAGACGCTGAACGTGGATCTGATGCGCACGTATCCGCTCTCTGTGTACGAGGCATGTCTCACCTATACGCAGCCAAAAGAGCTTGAGGCCGTGGTGGACCACGTGGAGAACCGGATCGGCACCCCCGATCAGTATGAGGGGTTCTCGTTCACCCATGATACAACCGATATCTCGGCTGGACCCGCGACGACGATGTATACCCGGCTTGGGTCGATGGTTGATAAGCTGGATGCGGAGCTTCTCCTTGCGAAGATGATCCGGGCGGTGGATGAGGATGATCTCGCAGAGCGTGTCCTGACGACGCATTTCATCCGGGACATGATCGGAAACCTGAATGCCTTCTCAAAGCAGGGGTTCCGGTGCGCCCGGTGCGGCCAGAAGTATCGCCGGATGCCGCTTGCCGGGAAATGCCGGTGCGGGAACAAGATCATCGCCACCGTCTCGGAGGGATCGGTGAAGAAGTACCTGGCGGCATCGCTCTCGATCTGCGAGCAGTTTAAGGTCTCCGAGTACACGAAGCAGCGGATTGCGGTGATCGATGCCTCGATCAACTCGACATTCGGGGACGAGGTGAAGCTCCAGCTGGGGCTTGCGGATTTTATGTAGATCGAGGAATGTTTTTTGCATTAGAGCGCAAATATACTTCCTTCAGTGCGAGTGTTACCGAGAGGCCAAAGGTGATCGACTCAAGATCGATTCCCGTAGGGGTTCGCAGGTTCGACTCCTGCCACTCGCATCGTTTTTATTGGGCTGGTTATTTATTTTGATTTTGATGGTAGTGCCCAATTTCAATGTAATCTGTTTCTTGGCATTGTTAGCATCCTGTTAGGCCATTACAATTCATCCAAGGGTATCGGTTCTTGGACCCATCGATTGTGATGATCCGAACCGGACAGGGATCTGCAGCATCTTTCACATAAGAGAACTATCTGTTCTCTGTCCGTTCTCTGTCTCTCCCCACATCCTCGATCCCTCGCAGTGCTGAAACAATGATTGCCGGGACCGTGAGCAGTGATGAGATAACAAGAACAAATGCAATCCCCTGGGTGAACGTTATCTGCGTTTCCACTGGCATATTCATACCGCCTACAACGAAAATGTTCATCATCATCTCCAGGGGGATGGTAGCGATCAGCAGAGGAAGGGCAATTGTCATGGAGATTACCATGCCAGTGTTGTTCAGGAATGCACGCATTGCTGATGCTACCCCCCTTCGTTCGAATGGCACAGAAGCCATAATCGCGCTTGTATTTGGTGGCTGGAAAAGCCCACTTCCGAACCCGTTCACAAACATCCAGCCCCCGAGAATCCAGTATGGCGTGTCGTACTGCATCAGAGCCAACCCAACAAGCCCCACAAGAGAGATTATGAGCCCTCCGGTACTGATCAACCGTGATCCGTATTTATCGGAGAGATTTCCCCCAATTGGCCCGGAGATGATGAGCCCAATTGCTAGTGGTGTAATAAGGATGCTTGCCGTGAGCGGGTCGTACCCCCGCATGCCCTGGAAGAAGAGAATCAACAGGATCATGACAGCGCCACGGGCAATTGAGTTCAAAAAGGAGCTTGCCTGCCCGTAAGCAAAAATACGGATCTTAAACAGGGACAAGTCGATCAGCGGATGCGGGATAGTACGTTCACGCCAGAAAAATGCAGCAAATGAAATAATCCCGACCGTAAGAATTGTCAGCATCAAAACTGACAGAAGCCCGAAGAGAAGCCCGACACTCAGGTAGATGGTCAGCGTCACGAATGCAACCGTAAAGAGGAGCATCCCCCATAGATCAAACGGTTCGTCCCTGCTGAACTCGTTCATTTCCCGAAGCCGGGTATGGGCGATATATGCAACAGCGAGTCCGATTGGCACGTTGAAAAAAAAGTTCAACCTCCAGTTAATCAGTGTCAGGAAGCCGCCAAGGATCGGGCCGACAACAAACGCGGCTGCCATGATCATGGAGAGGATCCCCATTGCTTTCCCGAGTTCATAGCGGGGAAATGCATCGACAACGAGAAGGGTACCGTTTGCAACGAGAAAAGCACCCCCGATCGCTTGGAGAATACGAAACCCGATAAGTTGGGTGATATCTGCCGCAAATCCACACAGGAGCGACCCGATAGTGAAAACAACAAGTCCGAAGACATAGAGCTTTTTTCGCCCATACATATCGGCAAACCGTCCGCATGCCGGTGCAAGTATGGTGATAATAAGCGTGTAAGCGATGAGCACCCACATAACGCCGATGAGCGTTGTATTCAGATCCATCATTATCGTCGGGAGTGCGATGATCAGGGTGTTCGCATTCAGTATGCCAACGAGTGTTCCCAGCGAGGCAACGGCAAGGGCAACCCATTTATAGTGATCAGTATCGGTAAGTGGAGCAGTCAAATGGTTCTCCTTCCTTTTCTATTTAGAGTGAATATTTCGGGTAGGGAAATGTATGCGGAACACGACATGTCCTTCTGGATTTTCTATGCAGCTTCTTCTGGGTCCAATGAGAATATCTGGCCTATGTTTACGATCATTCTGTCCAGGAGATTATGCATCATGTCCCTTTCCTCATCGGTAAACCCATTGAGGAGGGACTCATCAATGAAATTGCTTACTTCAAGAATTGCATCTTTCATCTCGTTTCCCTCCTCAGTCAGAGAGATGAGGTAAGCTCGATAATTTTCTGGGTCACGTCGACGCCGGATATACCCTGCTTCATTGAGTTTCCTGATCACACGGGTGCCTATCGCTTTGTCTACACCGATCATAGAGGCCAGTGTTTCCTGTCTCACTTCAGTATCTTCTGTTAGATAGATCAGAAACGCAGCCTGGCCCGGGCCAAGTGGATGAGGGAAAAGTTTGGTGAATAGTGTGCGATTGGACCAATAGAGATATCCAATTTTTTTCGTGACGCGTTCATACTTCATTGACATTAGTTGATATGTCAATTGAGGTATTTATATTTCTCGTACGAAGGGCGGTCGAGCCTGAACTTCCGCTGTTTGTAGGCACTGGATCACAATAGGATCTCACATAACCGCCCATTTCCTCAATTTATCCTCGATATTGGCTTTTTAATCGAAAGTAGTTTATACTACAATGTGCCTATTACTGTGTAGGCACACTATGGAACCGATTCGAAGGATCAAAAAGTCTGGCAACAGAGAATACTGGTACGAAGAAACACCCTATTACGACCCGGTATCAAAACAGACTCGATATAAAAACTCCAAATATCTGGGTCGAAACATTGACGGAAAACCCGTTCGTATGCGGGATGCACCACAAGAAGTCAAAGATAAGCTCAAGAAAAATACCAAAACTATACCGATCCGTTCTGCCTATGATCACGGCTCAATCATGCTCCTTAAGCAGATCATGCATGACCTGAAACTGGATCAGTACCTTCATGAGATCCTTAATGATTCAGATGCTGCAATGGTGACTGCACTTGCACTCAACCGGATTATCAGACCACTGGCAATGAAAGATGTCGGGACATGGTATGCCGGAACCACTCTTGCCCTTGATTCACCACAGATTACTCTTACCGGCCAGAGGATCAGTGAACTGCTTGCTCGAATCGGAACCAGTACTGTTCCGCAACAACTGATGACGAGACTCCTGGAAGAGAACAGGACGAAACGAACACTGATCTATGATATCACCAGTCTCTCCAGCCATTCTTCCCTGATGAACCTCCTTGAATACGGTTATAACAGGGATGGCGTGTCACTTCCCCAGATTAATCTCTCACTCATCATGGACAAGGAACTCGGTATCCCGGTGATGTACGATCTCTATCCAGGGAGTATTACTGATGTCACAACGCTCACTGGAACCCTGAAGAAAATTGCTGCATATGGCGTGAAAGAGTATACCGCCATTATGGATCGTGGGTTTTTCAGCCAGCATAACCTTCTGGAGATGCTTGATCAGCAGATTTCATTCATTATCGCTGCAACGATCCAGCTGAAGGAAGTGAAACTCCTTCTCACCGAGGCGCAACGGGATATCACCAATGTTGAATACCTGCAGAAGTTCAAAGACAAGACGATCTACGCAAAGCCAGTGACACTCCCGCTTGAGTCCTATCAATTGAAAGGGTATCTCTTCTATGATCCAAAACGGGAACTCGAGGAGAAGGAATCACTCACCAGCCGTCTGGTTGATATCAGGGATAAGCTGGCCACTGTCCGGCTGAAGAAGGAAAAACCTGCATATATCAGGTTTTATGAGATAGCTGGCAGGCTCAGGAATTTTTTCGATTGGAAAGCGGTTGATGATCGGATTGAGGCAACCATTCGGCAGAATGCTGTTGCACAACGGATGAACAGAATGGGGAAGTTCATGGTGTTTTATTCAGGAGATGTTGACTGG
>LDZU01003376.1_pt1 | contig 73033 bp, 71 predicted proteins | sample 615531 | NCBI WGS metagenome assembly LDZU01 (sample SAMN03408293, study PRJNA278302) | terrestrial metagenome | isolation source: oil reservoir sample SB2 | place: USA: Alaska, North Slope, Schrader Bluff formation | collected 2011-09 | reverse complement strand
TCAACGACAAGGCACAGGGATATCGAAAAGGACACGGTGATATCATGAACTGGTGGTCGGCGTTCACTATCGGCCTTTTGACGGGGGGCATAATATCCCTTCTCTCGGCAAGACTCTTCCAGGAAGAGGAGGATGGAGGGTCCCAGGAGGCCCAGGTTGGTAGGAATGGCTCAATAATGGCCAAAGCCTTCCAGCTCAAGGTCTCCCAGGGCCCAGAGATCGTTGCGATCGGAGGAGGTACGGGCCTTTCGACCCTTCTTTCAGGGTTGAAATCATACACGAGGAACATTACTGCCATAGTTACAGTTACCGATGAAGGAGGGAGCTCCGGCCGGCTTAGGGTAGAGTGGGGAGTCCTTCCTCCAGGGGACATAAGGAACTGCATGGTCGCCCTTGCCGAGAACGACAGCTCTCTGAACCGGATACTCAATTTCAGGTTTGACCGGGGAGAGCTCAAGGGGCATAGCCTGGGAAATCTTATCCTTCTTGCGACCACGGAGATGACCGGCGACTTCCGCAAGGCCGTCGAGGAACTTAACAACCTTCTTGCTATAAGGGGAAAGGTCATACCGATAACCAATGAATCGGTCACCCTATGTGCAGCTACCAGGGATGGAGACACCCTCAGGGGGGAGCTGGACATTTCCGTGAGGGGGTACCAGATCGAGTCGGTCTGGATCGAGCCCCCCGATGCAAAGGCTGTACCAGATGCCATTCTGGCCATCGAGAGCGCTGATGCGGTAGTGCTAGGTCCCGGGAGCCTTTTCACCAGCATTATTCCCAACCTCATGTTCGGTGAGGTCTCTGAGGCCCTCAAGAGAACGGCAGCCCCCAAGATATACATTACCAATCTAATGACCCAGCCTGGCGAGACGGACGGCATGTCCATCATGGATCACGTCAGGTGGATCACCAGGACTTCCGGATTGGTACCGGACTATGTTTTCACGAACGATGGGGAAGTTCCTTCCGATCTCCTCGAGACATATCTTGCAGCGGGTTCGGTCCCTCTCATGATGGATGAAGAGCACAAAAGGTCTCTCTCGCTTATGGGATCCAGGGTTGTCGTTTCCGACTTTCTTGACGTTTCGGGCGGAAGTGTCAGGCACAACAGCCAGAAGGTCTCAGAGGCCCTGATCCGGATAGCCAGAGAGGAAAGAGACACATCCCGATGGAAAAGCTGAGGGAAGTTATCTGGGACGACTGGTCGAGCGTTCTGGTTGACGACAGGGTCAAGGCATCCGTAGAGATCGGAGGGATCTTCTCCGGTTTGTCGGGAGGAGCGGGAGGAGAGCGCCGGATGGAAGCGGTCTTCTCCAGCAGCAGGTTCTTTGTCTTCCGGAAACTGAAAAAGCTGTGGGAGTTGTCGGACTGGGGAAGACCCGGAGAAACAGCTCTTAACCTGGTGATACCGGCAGGAATGAGGGGCAAGGTATCGTTGAAGCTGGACCCGGCAATGGTCCTGGAGAAGATATCCCTTTACGGGGATCCCAGACGGAACAGGGCCAATGCATGGCACTGGCTGAGAGGGATCTTCGGCTCCTGCGGCTCCCTGTTCCTGCCAAGGACAGGTTATTACATGGTATTCAGGACCAGCGATACATGGGGGAGGGTCCCTTCGGAGAGACTGGGACACCTCCTTGCCATGAACGACATCTCCTTCAGAAGCAGAACTAGGTACGGTTTCACGGAGACGGTCATAAGGGACCAGTCGTCAATTGTCGGGATGCTTTCCAACATGCAGATGTTCAGGACTTCCCTTTTGCTTGAGGAAAAGGCTATGCTTAGATCTATGAAGGAGAGGGCCAACAAGGTCGTGAACTGCGATGCTTCGAACATCAGAAAGTCCCTTGAGACCGCCAAAAGGCAGCTCGAGACCGCAGAAGAGCTGATCACCACCGGCAGGATCAGGATGCTGCCTGAGGCCTTTCGGGAGCTTGTCTACGCAAGGATGGAGAATCCATCGGCGACCCTGAGGGAACTGGGGCAGGTCCTTTCCAAGCCCGTGAGCAAAAGCACTGTGGAGTATCGATGGAGAAAGATCGATCATCTTGCAGGGATTTCTTCAGAATAAAAAGATCAAAAAGGGGGACTGACGGCTATGTACCTGGGAAAGGCTGATGTTAACACCTATGAGAAGGGCTCCAGTCGGGAGTTTCTGACGACGAACGGCTGGGGCGGATTTGGATTCTCGACTGTGATAGGCGCCAATACCCGACGCGAACACGGTCTGCTGGTTGTAAAAAAGAGTGGAGAAGAGGCTTTCCCCGACGTCCTCATCAGCAAGGTGGATGAGACGGTAATCAGCAAAGGGAAAAAATATCATCTTTCCACCAATCGTTATACAGATGTCATCTACCCTGACGGCTACCGTTACCTGCAGGAGTACCAGGCCGAACCTCTTCCTGGAATGCTTTTCGTTATACACAGCGTTTTCCTCAGAAAGACGATCTTCATGCCCAGAAACCTCCCGTTAACCGTCATCAAATACGAACTGCTTTCGTCACCGGAAAGCGTCAGACTGGAGATAAGACCTCTGGCCGCCCACAGGGGAGTGGACAGACTCTTCCCGGAAAAGGACGGTTCGGGCTTTGAATCATCCTTTACGAGAAATTCGGTAATGATCCAGGGGAGGGGCCTTCAGAGCTACTTTTCCTTCAACCGGGGAGACTGGCGGTCCAAACCTCTCTGGTTCGAGAACCTGATATACGAGCACGATGACTGCGATAAACCCGGCACTGACAGCCTGTGGTCCCCCGGGGTCCTTTCCATGGAGATGACCGAAGGGGATTCAGTATATGTCGTTCTTGGGGCGGAGAGCGTCCAGCACGACCACGAATCCCTGGCTGCCATGGAAAATGAGACCAGGCGCTTCTTCCAGGAGAGCCTTTCCGAGAGTCCCCTGGTAAGGAAGACGCCCATGGTGAGGGACCTTCTTCACACAGCATCCCACTGTCTCTCCGAGATGAATGGGAAACGGCCGAAGGTGTTCTCCGGTTACCCATCGGTGAGGGAGAGTGCAAGGGAGACTTTCGTCTCTGTCCCCGGCCTCTTGCTGGTAACAGGCCGGAAGGGATTCGCTGAAAGGCTCCTCAAGGTATGGCTGGATCGCGCTGCCGGGAATGGGCACGTAATGCCCTCGAAGGTGAACCCTCATACGGGTGATCTGGAGACCAGGGCTTGTGACACAGGGTTGTGGTTCTTTTACGCTCTGGACAAGTTCTGCGAACAGAGCGGCCAGGTGGAACTGGTCAGGGAAAACTGGTCCGACCTTGCAGCCATCCTTGAGAACTACAGGAAAGGTATCCCCGGGATAGGTATCTCCATGGACAGGGACTGTTTACTGGAACTTAGGTCCGATGATCCCGGAAGCAACTGGATGGACGGAGAGACTGACGGCAGGCCCATTGTTGAGAGAAGGGGCAAGCTGGTAGAGGTCAACGCGCTCTGGTACAACTCCCTCAGGGCGATGGAGAAGTACTCCGAACTCATCGGCCGGGATAGTGATAGCAGGGATTACGGCGCTGTGGCCGAAGAATGTAGAAGGAACTTCCAGAAGATCTTCTGGAGCGAGAAGGGCTATCTCTTCGACTGGGTAGACGGAGGAACGAGGGATGAATCTGTCAGGTGCAACCAGATCCTTGCCGTCTCCCTTCCTGCCACAGTTATGGACCCCGAAAGGGGCAGATCGGTGGTAGAGACATGCTGGAATGAACTCTATACTACATTCGGGCTCAGGACCCTTGACCCGCACCATGAGAAGTACAAGGGACGGTGTGAGGGGCGCATTGACCAGAGAGAGAAGGCCCGGTTCATGGGAATGGCCTGGCCGTGGCTGTTGGGCCAGTTCATCACGGCCTATCTTAGATACAACCCCGATCGGAAGGACATAGCCTGGTGTTTCCTCAGGCCCTTCCTCTCCCACCTCAGAAAGGGTTGTCTGGGTGGAGTGGCGGAGATCTTCGACGGGAGCATGCCCTACAAGCCCCACGGGGACGCCCTCTATTCTCCGAGTGTCTCTGAGCTTCTGAGAGTGATAGGGGAGGACATGTAGGAGATCTTTAGGATCAGTGAGACAATTTTCCGTCGGATATACAGTACCATCAACTGAACAGGAACCTATGGAAAAATGACCGGAGGCGATCGGAATGGGAATGAAACGGGTAGCGATCAACGGCTTTGGGAGGATAGGGCGTCTGGCTCTCAGGGCTCTTTTCGAGTACGAGAATGATGGTCTCTTCGAGATCGTCGCCACCAACAGCCGGACCACAGCAGAACAGAGAGCCTATCTTTTCAAGTATGACTCCGTTCACCGGCGTTTCAGCGGTGATGTCTCCGTAAAGGGGGATTCCCTCCTTATCAACGGAAAGACCGTGAAGGTCCTTGCCGAGGCAGAGATCGAAGACCTTCCGTGGAAGAAAATGGGAATAGACCTTGTGATAGAGTCATCGGGCAAGTACACCGATGCGGCCAAAGCCGCCAAACACCTGGAAGCCGGGGCCAGGAAGGTCCTTATCACGGCCCCCGCAAAGAACGAGGACGCAACGATCGTCATGGGGGTAAACGAGAAGATCTACGACGCATCAAGACACCACGTCGTATCCAATGCCTCATGTACGACCAACTGCCTTGCACCAGTGGTAAAGGTTATCCATGAGGCCTTCGGGATAGAGAAGGGACTCATGACCACTACCCATGCCTATACCAACGACCAGAAGACCCTTGATGCCTCTCACAAGAACCTTCACAGGGGGCGCGCGGCCGCCCTGTCCATGATCCCTACTACGACCGGTGCCGCATCTGCGATCGGGAAAGTTTATCCCGAGGTGGCCGGAAAAATGAACGGACTGGCCATCAGGGTCCCGACCCCGGATGTCTCCCTTGTCGACCTTGTAACGGTGCTTTCCAGGGAAGTGACCGCAGAGGAGGTCAACGGCGCTCTCCTGAAAGCAGCAGAGGGGCCCATGAAGAGATATCTTGCTTACGAGGAGGATGATATCGTCTCCGTTGATGTAACAGGAGACAGCAGATCCTCCGTATTTGCCGCAAGACACACCATGACCCTGGGCAACCTAGTGAAGACCCTCTCCTGGTATGATAACGAGTGGGGGTACGCCTGTCGGGTCATAGATCTCGCCAACTACATGCTTTCCAGGGAAGCCTGATCGACATGGAACTGAGGACCATCGAAGGCAATAAGCTCAAGGGAAAGAAGGTACTTGTCCGCGTGGACTTCAACGTTCCCATGGACGAAGGCAGGGTAGCCGATGACACGCGTTTAAGGGCCCACATGGAGACGCTGGAACTGCTCAGGAGAAGCGGCGCGAGGATCGCCCTGGTTTCCCACCTTGGCAGGCCTAGGGGAAAGGTTTCCGCCGGTCTCTCCCTCCTTCCCGTTGCCCGGTCCCTTGAAGAACTGACAGGCTGGAGGATCGGCTTCTGTGAAGAGTGCGTTGGTGACAAGGTCTCCGCCACTATAGGATCGATGGGGGAGGGTCAGATCTGTCTTCTGGAGAATGTCAGGTTCCATCCGGAGGAGGAGGCCAACGATCCGGTTTTTGCCAGAAAGCTGGGAGAACCCTTTGATGTCTTTGTAATGGACGCATTTAGCGCCGCCCACAGGAGCCACGCCTCCACCGAGGGAGTTACCAGGTTCCTGCCATCCCTTGCCGGAAAACTCATGGAAAAGGAGGTTAAGGTTCTATCGGCTGTCATGGAGAACCCGAAACGGCCGATGGTCCTGATCCTGGGAGGTGCCAAGGTCTCCGACAAGATCGGGTTTATCCGGAACATGCTAGAGAAGGCGAACGTAATGCTCATCGGCGGAGCCATGGCTTTTCCTTTTCTGAAGGCCTCGGGGATGGACGTTGGAAAGTCCTTCTGCGAAGAGGGGACGGAGACCGTTGCATCTGAGATCATGGAAACAGCCAGAATGACAGGAGTAAGGATCCTGCTCCCTCTGGACCTTGTGGGCTCGACCTCCCTCGAGAATAATCCAAAACAGATTGTGGTGAGATCTGACGCCATCCCTGAAGATATGATGGGGCTTGATATCGGACCGGAGACGGCCGAGCTGTTTTCCACCGAGGTCCTTAAAGCCGAAACGATCCTGTGGAATGGTCCTTTGGGGCTCTTTGAAAGGGACCCCTTTGGGGAAGGGACCAAAAGGGTCGGCCTCTCCGTTGTCGAAAGGACATCGGCAGGTGCCGTCTCGGTACTTGGTGGCGGTGACACGGCCGCAGCTGCGAATCTTCTTGGTTTTTCCAAAGGGATCTATCACATCTCCACAGGTGGGGGAGCCACCCTTGAGTTCTTTGAAGGAAAGGAGCTTCCGGGCATCACGCCTCTTCTTGCATGCCCGAAGTCCGGGAGCGGGGTGGAGCCCCTGTGAGGAGAGAGAGATTCATCGCCGGGAACTGGAAGATGAACAAGGGTGTCTCGGAGTCGCTGGAATTCCTCGACAAATTTTCGGTTTTGCTGGAACAGGGGGAAGATATTCCAGATGCTGTCAGTGTGGCGATTTTCCCCCAGGCGGTCAATATAGTTCCCATGGCGGATCACATAAGGTCCAGGGGTGTTAATATTTTACTTGGCATACAAAACGTTCATTGGAAGCCCTCGGGTGCCTTCACCGGCGAGAATTCGATCCCCTGCGCCATCGAGGCGGGGGCGAAGCTTGCCCTGGTCGGCCACAGCGAGAGACGACATATCTTCAGGGAAGATGACCTTTGGGTCTCAAGCAAGTATTTGGCCTGCCTCGAGCAAGGCGTGGAGCCGTTGTTATGTGTCGGCGAAACCGAAGAAGAGAGAAACCGGGGACTCACCGAAGATGTGATCGAAAGACAGGTCAGTGCGGTCTTTTCTCATGACCCTGGGATCATGGCGGAACAGGAAAGGATCCTTATCGCCTATGAACCGGTCTGGGCCATAGGAACTGGACTGAACGCGACACCCCGGGACGCCGGTGAGTGCTGTGCCTTTATCAGAGAGCTGTTGTCAGGACTGGGAGGGCCCTCCCTGGCGGACCGTTCCCTGATCTCCTACGGAGGCAGCGTCAAAAGCTCCAACTCGGAGGATTACCTTGAACAGGAGGAGATAGACGGCCTTCTGATCGGTGGTGCATCCCTCGACCCCGATGAATTCTATAGAATAGTTTGCGACGCTTTCTGAAGGATCCGAAGGGTCGGGTATAAGACATAACGCAACATAAGATATATTATAAGACATCTTTTTTGCATTTAAAGGCCCCTTCAAGGGGCCTTATCTGTTTCTTAAAGCAATGCTTCGGGCGGGTCTCAAAGAAACCTCTGCGTTCGGAACCTTAACTCAGTCATCCAAACGGGTCGTTTCAGCATTTGCCCATATACTCTCGAGTCTGTAAAAGTTCCTTCCCTCACGGCTGAAGATGTTGATAACCATGTTCCCGGCATCAAGGAGGATCCATTTGGGACTGTTCTCCCCCTCGATCCTGTAATTCGAACCTATCCGGTCCAGGGTCTCGGAAACGTTATCAAGGAGAGTTCTCATGTGAACCTCCGAATTACCTGTCGCCAGAATAAAGGTATCGGCAAAGGATGATTCTTTTGAAAGGTCGATAAGGGTGATCTCCTCGGCAAGCTTGTCCTGCAGGGCTTTGATAACTGGATTCAGGCTTTCGTCCCCAGGCAAAGGCACAACTCCTCTCTACTATATTAATTTGAATAATTATGGTTCCTTGCAAGTTCTATTCTTTTTAGAACGTTTACGTAGTCATGACCCATTATCATTGTAACATGGCGTATCGAAGTATCGCTCCGGACAAGGTTCTCAGGGATCCCGGCCAACCGGCCTAGTGACCTGGCGGCCTTTTCCGTCTCTTCTCCTGGCGGATAAAGGATGTTTGTGAATTTGTAATCGTAGTGTTTTGCGTTCCCGATATGGACGACATCGATACCTATTGACTGGAGCCTGGTGGCCGATTCTTTACCCATTCCGGAAGCTCCTGAACCGTTGAGAATCGACAGGGGGACCTTGATGGAAGCCACCAACTCCTTCAGGTCTACCTCCGCGGAAGTGTCGGCCTCTCGTTCGGCTTGCTCCCCAACCTCTTCCGTTTCAACGGTCTCCAGGGGTTTTTCCGAAAGGATCTCCGAGATGGAGCTCAGTTCGCCCAGCCAGTAGCTGGTACCCGAAATATAGGCCGATTTACCCGGTAAGGTGCGGAAAATGGCCCTGGAAGGGTCCAGGTCCTTGAGGTATGAAGCTAGCTGGACCGCTTGTGAGAGAGTCAAGTTGGTCTTGACCAGACGCATCGATTGGCGGATCAGCTCAGGGATCCTGGTTATCATCGCAGGGTCCTTCATCTTCCGGAAGACAGCCATCATGAAGACCTGTTGTCTTTCGACCCTTCCGATATCTCCCAGGGCGTCATGACGGAATCTCACATAGCCCAAGGCGGTCTTCCCGTCCATGTGCTGCTCACCGGCTGGAATATCAATGTGGACACCGCCCGCCTTGTCGGTATACCGGAGTCTCTTGGGGACGTTGATGGTGACCCCGCCGATAAGGTCCACAAGTTCCGGAAAGCTGTCCAGGTTGACAATGATATGGTAGGGAATGGGGACGCCAAGGTAATTTACAAGGGTCGTCTTGAGAAGGTCCACTCCCCCATAGGCATAGGCGTGGTTCAGCTTCTGCCACCCTCGATCCGGTATCTGTACCCTTGTATCCCTGGGAATTGAGAGCATTCGAACGACCTTGTCGTCTATATCGATCGATACGAAGGCAATTGAATCAGAACGGTTGATATCTTCTCCGGGGACTTCGTCCAGCCCCACAAGAAGAAGGTTGATCCTCCCCGTCTCCTCGTCGTGCTCGATCCTCTCCCTGATGGTCTGGGGCTCAGGGTTGAAGAAAAAATAGGCCTTAAGACCGATCCCTGCTGTAAGGGACAGTATCGCGGCGAGGACCAGAAGGATCATACTCTTCCTGGACACGTATCTTTCACCATCCGTTCCTGAAATACATGGCGTTCTTGTAAATGTACTGCTCTACCAGCCACGGGGCGAGATACCTTATGCTCTGCCCGTTCGAGACCCTCTGCCTTATCTCGGTGCTCGATATCGCAAGTAGGGGTATCTCAAGGTGGATAAGGTTCTCCCTGATGATCTCCGCTAGATCATCGAGCCCCTTGGGATTGAAGCCGGGCCGGCTGACAGCCACGATCTTGCAGAGTTCCGGTATCTCAAGGGGTTCCTTCCATGCCATGATATCAAGTACTGCATCAAGGCCTGTTATGAAATAGAACTCAACGCTCCCCGCAGGGTACCAGTGCCGCATCTCCCTCAGGGTGTCCACGGTGTGGCTTGGCGTTTCCCTGTCGATCTCGACCCTGGAGATACGGAAGTGAGGGTTGTCAAGGGTGGCAAGCATGGTCATGGTGTAACGGTGTTCAGCTGAAGATATGGTCCTCCCGGCCTTGTGGAAGGGGTCTCCCGTCGGCACGAAGACCACCTCTGTCAGGCCCAGGGAAAAACAGGCCTCCTCGCCGGCAACAAGGTGTCCGAAGTGAATGGGGTCGAAAGTACCCCCCATGACCCCTATCTTGCGCTTGCGGAGACCCTCAGAGGACCTCAGGGGCATTCCCGTCACCGCCCTTCATCTCTCGTTCTGTCTTTCATCGTAGATGAAACCTCAGGATAGAACTCGAATTCGGTCTCCCCTATCCTTACAGTATCACCTTCACGGGCCCCGCTCTCAAGGAGCAGGTCTTCCACACGGTAATATCTAAGAATGGCGGAAAACCTTCCCAGGGCTTCTTCCTGGTCAAAGTTGAATTTCCGGACAAGCCTTTCGACCTCGTGATGCCTGACAATAAAGATGCTCCCGCCCTTTTCAAGAAATGTCTCAATTCGTGGCTTCTCAGCCCTATGTCCGGTCCTGTCCTCCTCGTCGTCTATCTCAATGAAGAGGCTCTCCCTTCTTGGGACGGACTGTTCAGATATCCTCGATGCTATGTGATCCCTCAATTCGTCGACTCCAAGCCGGGATAGTGCACTTATAAGGAAAAGTGGCACTCCTGCTGCCTTCAACACTCTCTGGAGTTCTCGGGTCTCAGTGGTCCGGTAAGGGAGATCTGTCTTGTTGCCTGCGACGACGTAGGGAAGGTCCAGAAGTTCCGGGTTGAAGGCCTGGAACTCCGATCTGAGTGTATTCCACTGATCGACCGGGGAGGAAGGAGCATCCTCCGAAAGATCGATGACATAGACAAGGAGTCGGGTCCTCTCCACATGCTTCAGGAAGGCATGTCCCAGCCCCCTGTTCAAATGAGCCCCCTCGATCAGTCCAGGAACATCTGCCACTATCATTCTCCGGTTGTCGAAGTCCATCATTCCCAGGTTGGGAGAGAGAGTTGTGAAGGGGTAAGGGGCTATCTGGGGCCTTGAGCCTGAAATTGCCGAAAGGAGCGTCGATTTCCCGGTGTTCGGGAGGCCGACGAGTCCCACGTCGGCCAGCACCTTCAGGTCCAGGACCAGGTCCCTGGCCTCTCCCTCCCCCCCCATTTCCGAGAAACGGGGGCTTCTTCTCCTGGATGAGGTAAACCTGGCGTTTCCCCTGCCTCCTCTCCCGCCCCTTGCGGCAAGAAGGGTATCACCTGCGACGGTAAGGTCGGCCAAAAACCGGCCTGTCCCTTTTTCGTTCACGATGGTGCCACAGGGGACCTTCACGAACACATCCTCCCCGGAAGGGCCGGTCTGGTTCCTTCCCCTTCCGTTGCCCCCGTTCCCGGCAATGAAACGTCTTCTGTATTCGTAGTCGGCAAGGGTCTGGATATGATCATCGGCCACGATCAGGACGTGTCCTCCACGCCCTCCATCACCCCCGTCAGGTCCTCCCCTTGGAACGTACTTCTCTCTCCGGAAGCTCAGGGCACCATTTCCTCCCTTGCCTGCCCTGACAGAGATCTCTGCTGAATCAAGGAATCTCAATATCTGCACCCCTCAGATATGGGAAAAGGGCCCAAGATCAACTCAGGCCCTGCAGCGTTCCTATCGGACAGAAGCATCAGGCGGTCACTGGTTCTATGGCTACGTACTTTCTCCCCGCCCTGGTATGGAAGCGCACAGTGCCCTCTGAAAGGGCGAAAAGGGTGTCGTCCTTCCCTCTTCCAACATTTACCCCCGGGTGGTATTTCGTTCCCCTCTGGCGGACGATAATGCTCCCGGCGGTGACTACCTGCCCGTCATTTCTCTTTACTCCAAGCCTTTTGCTGACGCTGTCCCTTCCGTTGGTGCTGCTGCCCTGTCCTTTTTTATGAGCGAACAGTTGAAGATTAATCGTTCTCATCGACTTCCACCTCCATGAACTTAACGTAAGAAGAATAACTCTTTTCGACGGATTTTAGAACCTCTATTACCGTGTCGACCAGGGTTCTGACCCTCAAGTCATCCGGTCCATCCCAGAAGAGGCTCATGGATCCCCGGTCCTCGTCAATTCTTGACTTGACTCTCTCTATCCTGATGATCTCCGTAAGCCCTGTTTCGAGGGTCTGGACCAGGGTTGATATGGCAGCGCAGACGATGTCGGCGCCGTGTTCGGCGTACCCCGTATGACCTGATACATTAAGCCCGCAGATGTTCCCCTTCCTTCGGAAGGACCTTATCTCGGTCATCTTCCGTCCTGGTAGATGATCGAATCGATCCTGACAGAGGAAAAGGGCTGCCTGTGTCCGATTGTCCTTCTTGATTGCCTGGACTTGTTCTTGTACTTGAAGACGGTGATCTTTCTCGCTCTTCCCTGTTCCAGCACGCGGCCCTTGACAAGAGCTCCCGCAACTGTCGGTTCGCCAAGAGAGACCCCGCTGTCGGTGGCCACGAGGAGGACCTTGGAGAATTCTACCTCTTCACCTTCTGCGGCACTGACCTTCTCGACCCTGATCGTGTCTCCCTGGGAAACCCTGTACTGCTTCCCCCCTGTTTCAATAACTGCGTACATCGAAAATCTCCCTCCTAACGCCGGCGATCCAGGTGGCCCAAGGGCTCTTGCTGTTACCCGTCCCGAGCGAAGATCAAAAGGGAGCGGCCGGAAGCTTCCGCCGGATCCCCCTTCGGTCGACCTGGTCGACCGAAGGGTGATTATAGCATAAAAATCCCTTGATCGGTCAATCGGTCTCTCTCCGTTTCCCTTCAAGCAGCGATCTGGCAAGACCTGTTGCCTCCGGGTCATCGGGATCGCCCGCCAGCATCCTTGCGAGCTCTCTTACACGCTGTTCTCCGTCGACCTCAAGGACCCGGCTAATGTCACCCTCCCTTTCGACCCGGAAGTGCTGATCGGCAAGGGAGGCGATAGACGCTTCATGGGTTATAAGGATCACCTGGCACCTTCTGGAAAGGTCCCTCAGTGCCTGACCCGCAAGGAAAGCCGAACGGCCTCCAAGACCGGCCTCTACCTCGTCGAAGACCAGAGTCCGTGGGAGCATGTCGTCCGAGGCTGCTATCTGGAGGGCCAGAAGGATCCGGCTGAGCTCGCCCCCCGAAGCAATCCTGGAGACAGGACCCTGGAGGTGCTTGCCGTCGGAAAGAAGGAATGAGATGTCGTCGGCTCCACTCTGGCGGACCTTTTCCAAGGGCTGTAATGATATCCCAAAGCGGAGCCCTTCCATTGCAAGGCTGCTGAGGGATGCATTGACGGACTTCTCGAGCCTCCTGGCGGCATTCTTTCGGGCCTCTCTGAGGGAAAGGGCCAGGTTTGATACCTCCTTCTTGAGGCAGGCAGATCTCTCCTGTATCATGGCAAGTTTCTCACGGCTCTCTCTGAGCCACTGAAGATCAAATTTCAGTCGGTCAGCAAAATCAACGAGATCTTCAGCATTGTCGACCTTTGCGTACCTCATGAGTTTTCTGAGGGTCCCGATCTTCTTCTCGATATTATCGAATTCATCCTGGAGGGACTGTTCTCTCTCGATGGAGACGACAGCTTTCAGGGCCTTCTCGATCTCCTGTGAAGCGGTTAAAAGCCTCTCGATGTTCATTTCAAGTTCCGGGGCTCCGTCCATGCTCTGCCGGATATCCTGGCCGAACTGTTCGATCGCGGCGGAAAGCCCCTCTCCGGAGCTTCCACCTGTCAATCTGTCATGAAGAAGCCTTAATCTGGCCTGTCTTTTCAGGAGATCAGAGACACGGTTAAGATCGGTCTCCCAATCAGATTCGCACCCCGGTCGGATCTCCATCCTCCTGTACTTTTCAAGAAAGGATTCTCCGTCCTGGTATCTTGATTCTATCTCCCTTCTCTTTCTGGACACCTCCAGGAGCTTCCTTTCGTTCTCAAGGGCAGAGGAAACAGCCTGGGACAGGTTCGATCTGATCTCCCTGAGTACCTCCCCGCCGCTGTTATCGAGCAGTTCGACCTGTTGTTCCGGCTCAAGAAGCTCAAGTTGGGCGAACTGGCTCTGGATCGCCACCACCTTGGAGAGAGCTCCCGCCAGTGTGTTGAGGGGTACAGGTTTTTCCTGCAGGTAGCTCTTGGCCCTCCCTGTCGATGAGACCACTCTCTTTACAAGGATAAAGCCCTCCTGGGGCTGGAATTCTTCGGGGAGGGAAGAAACGGGGGCATCCATCTCCAGGGCTGCCCTGACCTCGGCCTCCTCTACACCGGCCCTGATGATCGATGACTGCGCCCTCTTCCCGCTTACCAGTTCCAGTGCCCTGACCAGGCTGCTCTTTCCTGCCCCGCTCTCTCCTGTTATTGCGATGAACCTTCCCCTGAAGTGGAGGGAGGCCTCTCTAACCCCGCCTACATTGGTCACCATCAGTTCAGACAGCATGGGATCATTCCCCGGAACCGTTCGGAGTCCTGTGACCCCACTGGAATTTCTCCTGTAGAAGGGAGAAGAATTCGTTCTCTGGCAGGGTGATGATCCCGATATTACGGTCCTTGTCAAGGGATATGGAGATATTGTCCCCAGGGAGAAGCTCGTACCCTAACTGTCCATCCTGGGTAAGCATGATCTCCCTGTGCTGCCCCTCGGGCGTTATGGTCACCGTATCGGATTCACTCAGTACGATCGGTCTGGAGTAGAGAGTGTGGGCACAGATCGGTGTAAGGATCATGCAGGACATGTGAGGAGGCACTATGGGGCCGCCGGCTGAGAGAGAGTAGGCCGTCGATCCCGTGGGGGTGGCTATGATAATCCCGTCAGCGTGCAGGAGGCTCAGGTTACGTCCGCTGACCGCAATATTAAGTGCTATAAGTCTCGCAAAGGGCCCTTTGGTCACGACAAGGTCGTTCAGGGCGAAGACTTCGTGCTTGTTCCTCTTCCCCCGGCTTACGATACCGTGCAGGAGGGGTCTGAAGTTCACCGTGAACTCCCCGGTCCTGATCATCTCAAGGTCCTTCTCGGCATTCTCTATCTTCCCGCAGGAGAGGAAGCCCAGTCTTCCGACATTGATGCCGTAAAGGGGGATGTTATGCCCTATTACGTAGCGTGCGGCCCTCAGGAATGTACCGTCTCCTCCAAGGACAACAGCGGCGTCGACCTTCTCTTTCCAGTCCTGGTCCGACGTCTCCTGTTCCCCAAGAACATGAGCCTCATGGGGGGGAAGTACGAACTTGACATTGCGTTCCCTCCCCCACCTGAGAATGCTCTCGGCCAGTGCCAGGGCCGAACTCTTCTGGGTGTTGACCAGCAGTCCCAGGGTTTCGATCATTAAAGGACCCCCTCTGTTCTATCAGTCTCTTCTTGTGGAACCCCAAGAAGTTCCCTGTGAGCCCTTTCAACGAGATCCCTTAAGAAGCCTTCATCCATGGCTACCGGAGGGCTCCCTCCTTTCCTGAGATGGAACAGGAATTCCATGTTCCCGCTTGGTCCCAGTATGGGAGAAAAGTTGGCTCCCATCAAGACCAAATCTCTCATCGAGGAGATATATGTTCCAACGTTCCTTAAAACATCCATGTGGACGGACCTTTCCCTTACAACACCCTTCTTCCCGACGCACCCTTTGCCGGCCTCGAACTGCGGCTTTATCAGGACTATGCAATCTCCGCCGGGAGCCAGTAATTCCTCAAGGGCAGGCAGGATCCTGGTAACGGAGATGAAGGAGACATCCATGACGGCCACTTCCGGAGTATCCTCCAGATCCCGGGGGTTGAGGTCTCTGGCATTGGTCCTCTCCATGACCACGACCCTTTCATCGCTCCTAAGCCGCCAGGCAAGTTGCCCGTAGCCGACGTCGACAGAGTATACCTTCACCGCCCCGCGTTCCAGCAGCACATCGGTGAAACCACCTGTGGAAGCTCCAATGTCTATGCAAACCTTTCCAGAAGGGTCAACGCAAAATACATCAAGCGCTTTCAGAAGCTTGAAGGCTCCCCTGCTTGCCCATCCCGGACCCTTATCGGCTTCGATCAGGGAATTTTTCAGAACTTTCTTCCCTGGTTTCAGTACCCTCTCTCCGTCCACTCTGACGGATCCCGCCAGTATCAGCGACTGAGCGCTGCTCCTGCTCTCGGTAATGCCCCTCGTTACCATTTCCTGGTCCAGTCTTTCCTCTTTTCCTGAACATCTCATAGAGCCCTATCACCTCGTCGGGAACAAGTCGGCAATACTCCCACTGCTCCTTGACCGTTCCGTGAGGGACGAACCGGTCCGGAACACCCAGGCAAACCACCCTGGCTTTCAGACCTTCCCTGTTTGCAAGGGAAGAGATCTTCTCCCCTATCCCCCCTTCTACGTTACCGTCCTCAATGACGACAGCGAAGAGGTTTGAAGAGAGGGCGGACCTTAACATATCGGTGTCCAGGGGTTTCAGAAAACGCAGGTCATAGACCGAAGGAGGCTCAACGCCGGTTCTCCACGTCTCTTCGTAGGTCCGGGCCGCAAGGGGGACCGTCGCTCCATAGGAGAAAATGCACCACCCCGTCCCGTCGAAGATCCTTTCGGCACTCCCCCACTCCCGGGGAGAGCCATGACCCTCACGGCATATCGATACCGGGACCGATCCCCGAGGTAGTCTAATAGCCGACGGGGACCTTGTTTTCAGAGCTTCCTGGTACATCCACCTGAGGTCATTCCTGTCACGGGGTGCCATTACTGCAAGATTGGGGATCGTCCTCGTCCAGGGAAGGTCCAGGACCCCGTGATGGGTCTCTCCGTCCGCGCCGACCAGACCAGCCCGGTCTATGGCCAGGATCACGTGAAGGTCTTGCATGCAGATATCATGGACCAACTGGTCCATAGCTCTCTGCAGGAAGGTGGAGTATATGGAGACCACCGGCACCATTCCCGCCGCTGCCATACCTGCGGCAAATGTCAGAAGATGCCCCTCGGCTATCCCGACATCGAAGAATCTCTCGGGGTACTTCTCGCTGAAGCGGTTCAGTCTGCTTCCTTCCTTCATTGCGGCAGTCATCAGGACCACTCTCGGGTCCCTTTCGGCCAGCTCTTCTATGCACGCCGCCGAAGCTTCGCTCCAGCTCTCCTCGGGTGTGGATGAGGACATTATGTCAAGCATGCCCGGCGACACACCGTGGAACCACTCCGGATCTTCCTCAGCCGGCCTGAAGCCCTTGCCCTTGACAGTAAGAATGTGGACCAGGAGCGGGAACTCGTAGCTCTTGGCCATATTGAAGATCTTCTCCATCTCCTGGATATTGTGGCCGTCAAAAGGCCCCCAGTAGCTTATGCCAAGGTCCTCGAACATGTTGGGAGGGAGAAGGAGTCCCTTGACGGTCTGCTTGGCCTTCTCCAGGAAGGATTCGAGTTTTCTCCCATCGGGGACTTTTCGGCAGAAGTACTTGAGGAGCTTCTTGAACTGCCTGTACATGGGGTTCACGCTCAGTGCGGCAAGATGGCTGGCCAGGCCTCCAACTCTCCTGTTAATTGACATCTGGTTGTCGTTAAGAATGAACAGGGCAGGCGTGTTCAATTCATGGGCATGGTTAAGAGCCTCAAGGGCAAGACCGTTTATTAGCGATCCGTCACCGATAACGGCCACCACATAGTGTCTTCGCCCCAGGAGGTCCCTCGCCTTGGCCAGGCCGAGCGCAGCCGACAGGGATTTGCTGCTGTGCCCTGCATTAAAGTGGTCGAAGGGACTCTCCTTCGGGTCCGGGAAGCCCGATACACCCCCCCATTTCCTGAGCGAGTGGAACTGGTCCTTTCTGCCGGTGAGGATCTTGTACGCGTATGCCTGATGGCCGACGTCAAAGACTATCCTGTCTTTCGAGGGGTCAAAGGCCCTCAACAGGGCGATGTTCAGTTCTACGGCACCCAGGGAAGAGGCGAGATGTCCTCCGTTGGTCCGGACGGTTTCTACTATCATCTCCCTGATCTCTTCGGCCAGGCTATCCAGTTGCCGGTGGTCAAGTCCCTTCAGGTCCCTGTGATCCACGATCCTGTCGAGCAGTTCTCTCATCCTTCCGGTCTCTGCCTCCGAAAACCCTATCAGTTGTCTCGTTCTTCCAGGATCCGGGGGAATCTCTCCAGGTCGGCCACGTCCCTTTCAATGATCGACAGGAAGTCAATGGCCATGGATGTCTCCTTCCTGGACATCCTTCTCGCTTCCTCAAGGCCAAAAACGCTTACGAAAGTTATCTTTCCCTGGATCCTGTCCTTTCCGGGGGTTTTTCCGATCCTTGCAGCTTCGCCGGTCACATCGATAATGTCATCAATTATCTGGAATGCCGTCCCGAGATGGTCCCCAAACCCTGCAAAGGCCTCCCTCTCGCGAGGTCCGGCTCCTCCGAGTATCGCCCCTGCCTGGACTGATGCGCTGATGAGTACGGCGGTCTTGGACCTGGCAACAGTCCATGGGTGCTCCGACTCGGGTCCTGTGCTGGCAGGGTCCGTGTCAAGGACCTGTCCTCCGCATATACCTGCTGGCCCTGACGCGTCGAGGAGGACCCCAAGAGCCTCCAGAATGGACAGATGGGGGAAGGCGTTCCCGGCAAGGAGTCTCTTTCGGGCATATTCAAAGGCCCACAGGAATAGGGAGTCTCCCGCCAGAAGTGCCAGAGGCTCTCCGAAGACCACGTGATTGGTCGGCTTTCCCCTTCTCATGCTGTCGTTGTCCATTGCAGGAAGATCATCGTGGATAAGGGATGCCGTATGGACCATTTCGCAAGCCAGGGCCATGGGGATGAGATCCTCCCGTGAGGCGCCGCAGGTTTCTCCTGCAAGGATGCACAGGACGGGTCTGACCCGCTTGCCTCCTGCTGTGAGGGAATAGGTCATCGATTCCCAAAGTCTTTCCGGTATCCTTTCAGGCCTCTCATTACAAAGATCTTCAATTGCCTTCTCAACGAAAAGTCTGCACCCCGAGATCCTGTCGTCGGGGTTCCCTTTAGCTGAAGAAATGCTAATTCCCATCGATCGAGCCATCTCCCGAAAGAGGATCCCACTCCCTGCCCTCATGGTCCCCGTTGTCGTTGGTTAGGAGGGTGATCTTCTGTTGGGCCTCTTCCAAATACTTTCTGCAGGAATTGACAAGGCCGATCCCCTTCTCGAAGAGCTCGAGAGATTCCTCAAGGGGTATCTGTCCGGAGTCCAGCCTGGAGACGATCTCCTGAAGATCGGTCATGTCTTTGGTGAAGGACATAAACGGATCACTCCCTGTCGAAATAGATTCACCATGGACGAGACAATGATACAACGAAGGGGCTCATCTTGCGCACCCTTGTCCACCCGTGGTACAATGTTCGCCGTTTGCCCGATGTACAGGAACAGGAGGGATGGAAATGGCCAATGTCTGCGATTGCTGCGGAAGAGGCCGGGTTACCGGCAACAGTGTCAGCCACTCCAACCGTCATACAAGAAGGACCTGGAGCATCAACCTTCAGAACGTCAAGGTCGATGTAGGCTGCAACGAATCACGGAGAATGAAGATCTGTACGAAGTGCCTTCGCTCGGGAAGGGTCAGAAGGGCTGTCTAGAAGCGCTCCTTCTGGTCTTGTTCGGCTGACAGGTTGGTCATAACGTATACCCCCAGCCACCCGGAAGAAAGACTCACCCTTAAAGGGGCCCTGTCGATCAGGGCTCCTTCTGCATCACCGGATAAGATATTGCTTATGGCAAAGGGTTCCCTGAGTAATAGCCTACCCTCCCCTACCTGCCATTTTGCGCCTTTCATGTCTATGCCGCTGCACTCCTCGGAGAGCGCCAGGGTAGAAAAGACCGTCCCTCTTTCAAGTCCCGACAGGGAAAGAGATTCACCCCCCCTTATCAGGAAGAACACCTCCTTCTCGTCTGCCATGCAGCGCACTCTCGGACCCCACTCCTCTTCTGCCCATATGAGCGAGTAGACGTTGGCAAAGATGTGGTCGAACCGCCCTCCGAATGCCCCTGTAATGATGGCAGATGATCCCTTCCCGCCTGCTTCCCTGAGAGCCAGCTGAAGGTCGGTAAGGTCCTTTTCAGGCGGGAAGAGGAGGGAGGTAACCTGTTTCAACTGCGCCCATTGCATGGCCTTTCTGGACACGCTGTCACCGTCGCCGATGAAAAGAGTGGGCACAATGTCCGCCGACATGCAGCCGTCAAGCCCACGGTCCACCGCCCAGACATCCCGGGAGCTGCAGAGCTCTCTCAACCAGGTTATATCCGGGGCCCTTCCGCCTGCAACGATCACCGTTGAAGGCGGTCCTATGGCGGGTTCGAAAAACGCCTTGAGCTGGGGCAGGACCATTGCTTCCATGGGGGGCAGGTCCCTCAGGGGGTGTTGATGCTGGCTCCGAGGATCTGTCTTGCCTCTTCCTCGTCCACCAGGATATCCCTCGGTCTCGACCCTTCCTGAGGACCCAGGATGCCCACCTGTTCAAGGGTGTCGATAAGCCGTGCCGCCCTCGTGAAGCCTATCCTGAGCTGTCGCTGCAGCCTGCTTGCCGAGGCTATCCCGCTCTGAAGGATAAGCCCCATGGCCTCCTCAAGGAGAGGGTCATCCAGATGGACCCTGCCTCCGTCCTGTTCATCGTCCTCCTGCATGTCGATGTCAATGAAAACAGGGTCTCCGAAGAGGGCCGAAAGGTATTCCATGAAACGCTGTATCACCGGCTCGTCCATCCAGGGGGATTGTATCCTTAGCGGCTTGGGGAGCCTGGGGGTCAGAAAGAGCATGTCCCCGCTTCCAAGAAGCCTCTCGGCCCCGGAGATATCTATGATGGTCCTCGAATCGGTCTGGGAAGGAAGTGTGAAGGCCACCCTGGCTGGGATATTGGCCTTTATCAGCCCCGTCACGACATTGACCGAAGGTCTCTGGGTGGCTATCACCAGGTGAATGCCGGTGGCCCTGGCCATCTGCGCAAGTCTGCAGATATAATCCTCTACCTCCCGGGGTGATGTGAACATCAGGTCGGCAAGTTCGTCGACCACGATAATTATGTAGGGAAGTCGGTCCAGGGGCAGAGCCCTGGCGTTGAAGGCCTTTATGTTCCTTACCCTGGCCTGGGCGAACATCTCGTAACGCTTCTCCATCTCCCTTATGGCCCACCCCAGGGCGTGAACAGCCTGCCTCGATTCCACGACGGGCGGGGTAATATTGTGGGGCAACCGTTCGAAGACCTTCATCTCCACCCTCTTTGGGTCGATGAGGAGGAAACGGAGCTCTTCAGGTCTCATGCGGGATGCAAGGGCTGCAATACAGCATGAGACGAAAACGCTCTTGCCCGATCCGGTCGTGCCGGCTACCAGGAGGTGGGGCATTTTCTCCAGTCCGATGGTAAGGTGGCGGCCGTCGACACCGACCCCTACAGGAATGGCAAGGTCACTGTCCGAATCCTGGAACGAGGAGTGCTCGAGGACGGTCCTGATATTCACCGGTTTCCTGTCAGGGTTCGGGATCTCGATCCCGATATAGGTCTTCCCGGGGATCGGGGCTTCGACCCTGAGACTGGGAACAGCCAAGGATACGGCCAGGTCGTTGGCCAGGCTTGACACCCTGCTGACCTTGATGCCCGGGGCAAGCTGTATCCTGTACTGTATCACCGTGGGGCCGACCACCGTCTCTGCCAGTTCGGCGCTGATCCCGAACTCCTCGAGAGTATCAACGATGTTCTCTCCCTGCCGGGAAAGAAGCCCCTTGTCGACCTCGAAGGAGAAATCGTCGGGTTCGCCGAAGACCTCCAGCGGGACCGGGAAAGAGAGCGCCTTGCCAGGGGTCGTTTCGAGAAGGTCCTGGCCGCTATCGACGGCGGTTTCATCCACTATCGTATCGGGAATATCTATCCTGCCGGGGGTTGCGGAACCTGATGTCCTGCCGGCTTTTGATCCGGTCCCCGGGGCGGTCTTGACAGGGGTCTTTTTCGTTCCTTCCTGCGAAAGGCCGGTCCCGGCAGGATGCCCTCCAGAAAGGGGGGAAAGAAGGCGGCCGAAGGATCTCAGGACACCTGAGAGAAGGGCAGCGGCCGCTGCCGTGTTCCTCCTGTTGATGATCCCGTAAAGAACCATGGCCGATGCCATGCCTCCAAACCCGGCCAGGACCGCACCAAAGGGACCTATGTGTCTTAAGAGGGCCTCGGCCAGCAGGTTGCCTGGCCTGCCGGGGCGCAGAATGTCCATAACGGGTTCGATGCCGCTCAGGGTGGAGAGTCCCAGAAGAAGGGCACAGCAGAGATACATTATCAAAGAAGCGAGAGACTGCCTCCAGGGCGAGGGCACCTGGTATCCCATCAGCCATGAGATCGAGGAATAGGCACCAAAGAGCAGGAGTACGATGACCCCGCCCCCGAGGGTCTCCAGGGTCCAGAAATGGACAATCTGGCCAAGATCCCCCGTCCTGAAGAGGAACAGGGTAGCCAGGAGGTAAAGGTCGACCAGAAGAAAAACAAGGACCGCCATGGTGATCCATATCGGTTTTCTTCCCTCGCCCCTGCCGGGTTTTGGGGTCCCGATCTTTTCCTGGTTCCTCGGTTTGCTCCTTGTAACCTTCATATCACGCTTCGCTGCCTCCCACTACAAGCTGCCTGATCCGAATCGTAGGCTGGCCATCGGTCACCGGGACCTGCTGACCCGACTTGCCGCATACGCCGGGGTCAAAGTGAAGATCGTTGCCGACGGCATCGATCTCCATGAGCACCCTGGGGCCGTTTCCGGTAAGCATGGCATTCCTGACAGGGTATAACCTTTTGCCTCGGGAAACAAGGTAACCTTCGGTAACGTGAAAGACAAAATCCCCCGAGGTGGGGTTTACCTCACCCCCGCCCATTTTAAGGACCAGAAGTCCCCTCTCGACACCGGATACTATCTCTTCGGGATCCCCGTCACCATTCATTATAAAGGTATTGGACATCCTTGGGACCGGAGGGTGTCGGAAGGAGGACCTCCTTCCGTTCCCACTGACAGGGAACCCTCCCTGCCTTGAAGAGAGCAGGTCCGTAAGGAAGGACTTGAGAACCCCATCCTTGATAAGGACGGTTCTGCGGGAAAGGGTCCCTTCACCGTCAAAGGGGTAGCTGCCATAGAGTCCATGAAGGGTCGGATCATCCACAAGTGTTACAAGAGGTGACGCCACCTGCTTTTCCAGGCAGTCTCTGAAGGACGAATAGTCTTTGATAACAATATCGGCTTCAAGGCTGTGTCCGCAGGCCTCATGGATCATAGTCCCACCAGCGGCCCCTGCCAGTACCACAGGCATGACTCCCGCAGGGCAGGGTTTTGCTTCCGCGAGGAGCAAAGCTCTTCTGAAGGCTTCCCGGGCAACATCCTCTAGATCGTTAAAGCGAAGGAACTCTTCCTGGGGCAGACTGAACGCCCTTACATCCCTTCCGGAGTGAAGGGCTCCGCCGGACTCGACGACAACAGAAGCGGAGAATCGCGTGGAACAGGACGATAGCCGGCACAGGGGATTAATGCTGCCGGCTATCGCTGTCTCCCTTGACCCACTGCTCCACGCGAGGGATACCTGCCTCACCGTGGGTGAGAGATTTCGGATCATCCGGTCCAGTTCTCGCATTCTGTCGAAGGGTGCTTCCTCCCTGATCTCCGGAAGCGGCAGAAGCGGTTTGTCCCCCTTCGGGATGGGGCTCCCTGCCGACAGACCAGCACGCCTCTTTCCTTCAGAGAGGGTAAAAGCTACCGATGAGAGGCTGGACCCTGAAGAATGGGTGAAGTAGGTCCTGTCCCCCAACACTATCCTTGTACCCGTCCCTTCCGTCAGAGAAGAGGAGACCTCTTCGAAAGTCCCGTTATCCAGGACACATTGGCGCGCGAAGCTTCTCTGTATGAACACCTCTCCGAAGGAGGTGCCGGGGATCGAAATCGCATCGGTAACATCGAAGAGTCTGTCCATTCCTTCAGTGCCCTCCTTTGTCTGCAGGCACCTCACTGGCTGACCGATCCGAAGGCATTTCTCGAGCGTCTTACAGCCTCAGAGTGCTCGGAGAAGGTCCTGCTGAAAATGTGTGTACCGTCAGGCATTGCCACGTAGTAGAGGAAGGGTACATCCTCCGGCTCGATGGAAGCCAGCCATGACTCCTCCGATGGAGTACAGATAGGGGCCGGAGGGAGACCGGCATAACGATAGGTATTGAAAGGGGAATCGATCTCAAGGTCACGGTAGAGGACCCTCTTTAGGTCAACCCCCCTTAGAGACCATGCATAGACCACGGTGGCATCTATCTGGAGTTTCATCCCTGCTTCAGAGCGGTTGCGGATCACTCCGGAGATTATTGGTCTCTCGTTATGATGTTTTGCCTCCTTTTCGACAAGAGATGCCACGATAGCCCTTTCCAGGAGGGTGTCACCATCGGCCCCGGGCCCAAGTATCCTTTCCCCTACTCTCTTCATCCAAAGCGCCGAGGCGGCCCTTACCAGTTCGCTGACGGCTCCATCGGATGGTGTAACACTGTATGTTTCGGGTATCAGAAAGGCGATCCTCGATCCCGGGACTGGTGGAAGAAAGGGGCGTAACTTTTCTGGAAAGAGATCATCCCTCCCGAGGGCGCTCTCGAAAGTCTCACCGAGCCTGGCAAGAAGAACTTCGTAGGTCTCCCCGGGGTAAAGGGTGATCCCAGAGACCTCAGGCTCCGCTACTGCCATCTGCCGCGCAATCTCCCAGGGCGTACCCTTGCGGATACGGTAGAGTCCGGGTCGGATCGACCTGTCTATACCTTCCCTTGTGAACCATCTTGACAGTTCGTCAGGGCGGTCAGTCAGCCCGGAGGATGCGAAGACCCGGGAGATCCCCCTGGCGTTCATGCCCGGGAGGACGAGCACATCCAGGGTATCACCGCTGCCCATCTGAATTGTCCCGGCAAGTTTCAGGGGCAGATACCGGGCAAGAGCTATGAAGAAGGCAGAGGTAACGATAAGGAGAATGAGATGAACGATCCTGCTTGCCCAAGAGACGGTGACTGGTCTGACAACCTTCATAATTACCGGGGAAGTTTTGTAGAAACTTCTGCCAGGACCTTGTCGACGGCCGTTCCTGTTCTCTCGAGAGCCGCATCGAGACGGCGGAGACTCTCTTCGACAAATGGCCCGTCCTCAATGGACGCCAGGTTGATCCTCGCATTCATGGACGCCCCACGGGAGGCAGCTCCTATAAGCAAAGCAGACACCCCTGCGTCGGTGATGGCGTTCGGGTTGCCCCTGGACGCGACGGCAAGACAGTACTCGGCCAACTCCCCAGCGAGTTCGACCATCCTCATGGGTACAAGGGTCGATCCCTTAAGGGCCTCCTGCATGGACCTCTTCCTGGTCTCTCTATCCTGCTCGGAGTCCCTGGGAAGGGCAAGGGCTTCCATGAAACGGTCAAAGGCGTCGCAATCCTTCATGGCGAGGTCGAGGAACTCCTTCGATAGGGCCCTGCTTCTTTCCAAGGTCTGGACCATCTCCTCCTGGACCTCGGCGAAACGGGAGCGTCCAACGGTAAGATTTGCCACCATCGCCGTCAGACTGGCGGCGATGGAAGCGCACAAAGCCGAAGCGGAGCCCCCTCCAGGAGTGGCGCTGGATGAACTCAGCTCTTCAAGAAGATCCTCTACAGGCAGGGAGGCAATATCTTTCATCAGTTGATCCCCCTATCGTCGGGTCTTTTTGCAACACACTCCCCCCTCTTGTAGACAGAGAGGACCGGAGCGACACCGCAATTATAAGCCATAATGGCAGGTGTGTCTCCATCCAGCACAATTAGGTCGGCAAGCTTGTTCTTTTCGAGGCTTCCGCAGATCTTGTCGACACCTATCGCCCTTGCAGCATTCAGGGTGCATCCGGAAAGTGCTTCGTCGACGGTCATACCCATTTTCATGACAGCAAGGCCAAATACGAAAGGAACCGACTGGGTGAAGGAGGACCCCGGGTTGCAGTCCGTGGCAAGAGCCACAGTAAGTCCAAGGTCAAGCATCTTCCTTGCGTCGGCATAGGGTTTACGGAGACTGTAGGCCGTGGCAGGAAGCAGGACAGCAATGACCCCCGCCGAAACCATCTTCGCAAGGTTCTCCTCTCGTGCCGCAAGTAAGTGCTCGGCCGAGACCGCACCCATCTCCGCTGCCAGGGCTGCACCGCCCGTGTCGGTAACCTCGTCGGCGTGGACCTTGAGTTTCATTCCGTGCTCTCTGGCAGCCTCCAGGACCCTTCTGGCCTGTGAAACGGAGAAGACACCCTCCTCGCAGAAAACATCGCAGAAGGGAGGGTTGCATTCGGCGGATACCGCCGGGATCATCTCTTTGACCAGAAGATCAACATACCCTTCAGGATCGTCGGAGAATTCGGAGGGTACCGCATGGGCCCCCATGAAGGTCGGCACGACCGTGACAGGAGTCTTTCTCCCCAACCTTTCTATCAGCCTGAGCATGCGTATCTCAGAAGCAGTGTCAAGTCCGTATCCGCTCTTGATCTCGACTGTAGTGGTCCCGAGAGAGAGCGCGATATGTACGTTCTTCAGGGTCCTCGCAAGGATAGTCTCCTCGCTGGCGCTCCTCACCGACCGGACCGACGAAAGGATCCCTCCCCCAGACCTGAGGATCTCCAGGTATGATACACCCGAGAGACGCAGGGCGAACTCCCTTTCTCTCAGCTCTGAAAAGCACATGTGAGTATGAGGGTCTACGAAACCGGGTACAACGCATCTGCCTCCGAGATCGATCTCCTGGTCGATCTGCGACGGATGAAGTCCCTGGAGGACGTCGTCCTCTCTCCCGACGCTTTCGATGAGCCCATCCTTGACGAGCAATGCCCCCCTCTCCCACGATACGCACCGGCTTTTATCAGAGACAGGGGTATGGATCCTGGCGTCCCTGAAAAGTTTCGTTGTCATGGCTGGTCCCCTGCCATATCGAGGAGCTTGAGCTCGATGATCTGTTCAGGCTCCAGGTCGGCCACCTGCAGATAATGGGCAGCGCTCTGGAATATCGCCGAGGCCGGGACCATTCCATAGATCTCGGTCTCCACCACGGGGACACCCCAGCGGGAGGCCTCCATCCTAACCAGCTCAAGAACCCTGTAGAGGGGGTTCTTTTCGTGGTCTACTATGTTCACGCTAACCTGGACCATTCCCTTCTCCTCAAGGGCAAGGCCTATAGCCTTGACGTGTGCGAGACCTCCCCCGGAGAACCTTATGGATCTTGCGATCTCTTTTGCGATCTCAATTCGGGGGGTGCCCAGGTTGACGTTGAAGGCTACAAGGAATTTTCTCGCTCCCACGACTGTCGCTCCTGCCGTAGGGTGGAGCTTGGCCTCTCCTACATCTGGATGCCTGTCGGGGTCACTGATCGCCTTCTTCAACCCTTCATACTGGCCTTTCCGAATGTTCTCAAGGTTCTTCATCTCAGGCCTTGTGGCTGCCTCCTCGTAATAATAGACCGGAACCTTGAACTTTTCGTAAAGGCGTCTTCCGAATTCCCGGGCGATCTGGACACACTCCTCCATGGACACATCCTTCAGAGGGGTAAAGGGGACAACGTCTAGGGCGCCTATCCTCGGGTGGGCACCGGAATGTACGTTCATGTCGATAAGCGAGAAGGCGGCTTCCGCCGATCTGATAAGGTGATCCATTATCGCATCGGGGTCACCAGCCAGGCTTATCACCAGCCGGTTGTGGTCTTCGTCGGCCCGGTAATCGAGCAGTTGGCAACCCTTTCTGTCGCGGAGAGGTGCCACGATCCTCTCTATAACATCCTTTCTTCTTCCCTCACTGAAATTTGGGACACACTCAACGATCCTCATTATCCTCCTCCGTCATAGGGACCCTTAACCGGACCCACGGTCATTCTTCCATCAGTGAAAGAAGGTACTCATCGTCGGCAAGGAAGGGAAGGGTGACGTGATCTCCAGAAGACGCGTTGTGTCCGATAATGGTCTCAATGGAGTTGGGGTTCCTTGCCCAGGAACGGCGGGCTACCCCTCCGATTACGTCCCAGGAGAGGGATCTTCTGATCACTTCATTGACCCTCTCGCTGCCATCAAGGACAAGCCCGAACCCTCCGTTTATGGCCTTTCCGATCCCGACCCCGCCACCGTTGTGAAGGGCGACAAGGCTCATCCCTCTGGCTGCATTTCCGGCAAAGCACTGGACGGCCATGTCGGCCATGACGTTACTGCCATCCTTGATGTTGGCCGTCTCCCTGAAGGGTGAATCTGTACCGCCCGTGTCGTGGTGATCCCTCCCAAGCATTACCGGTCCGATCTCGCCACGGCGTACCATTTCGTTGAACCTGAGTGCTATCCTTACCCGTCCTTCAGCATCCTGGTAAAGTATCCTGGCCTGGGTTCCCACCACCAGGCGGTTCTTCCCGGCATCCCTGATCCAGAGGAAGTTGTCCCGGTCCTGGGGTCTTCTCTCGGGATCTATGCACTCCATGGCGGCAAAGTCGGTCTTTTCCAGGTCTTCCGGTCTTCCGCTCAGGCAGACCCACCTGAAAGGCCCATAACCGAAATCGAAAAGTTCGGGCCCCACGATATCCTCGACGTAGGAAGGGAAGATAAACCCCTCTCTGGTATCCTTGCCGTTCTTTGCGATGTCCGACCTCCCGGTGTCGAAGACGGCTTTCATGAAGGAGTTTCCGTAGTCAAAGAAGTAGGTCCCCCTTTCGTGAAGGGTGCGAATAAGATCGAAATGCCTGCTGAGGCTCTCGTCTACCATACGGCGGAATCTCTTTCTGTCATTTTTGAGCATCTTCGTTCTCTCCTCGAAGGAGAGCTGGAAGGGACAGTAACCGCCGTCATATGGGGCGTGGCAAGAGGTCTGGTCCGAAAGAAGGTCAATCTTCACCTTCCTGTCCACAGCATACTGCAGAAGGTCTACTATGTTTCCGTGATAGGCGATGGAGATACCCTTTCGGGATGACAGGTTCTCTCCGGCGATCCGGAAAACTTCGTCAAGGTCGCTTGAGACCACCGAGACCCACCCCTGCTTGTGCCGGGTCTCTATCCTGGAGATATCCACCTCGGCTATTATCGCGACGCAACCCGCTATCTCAGCGGCCTTCGGTTGGGCACCGCTCATTCCACCAAGGCCGGAAGAGACAAAAAGAACGCCCTCCAGCCCTTTGCCCTTGGAGAGCCCAAGCTTCCTTCCAGCATTCAGTATAGTGTTGAAGGTGCCGTGTACTATCCCCTGGGGGCCTATGTACATCCAGCCACCGGCGGTCATCTGACCGTAATTGGCAACCCCCATCTGGGCTGCGATCTCCCAGTCGTCCTGGTTGTTGAACATTCCGACCATCATTGAGTTTGTGATAATGACCCTTGGGGCGTCGGGCCCCGACCGGAAGAGCCCAAGAGGGTGCCCCGACTCGACAACGAGGGTCATATCCTCTGTCAGTTCCTCGAGGTACTTCCTGATCAGGCGGTACTGCATCCAGTTCTGGCAGACACTGCCCGTCTCCCCGTAGGTGACAAGCTCATAGGGGTAAAGGGCCACCTCCGGATCAAGGTTGTTGTCTATCATTACCTGGAAGGCCTTGCCCTCGAGACATTTACCCTTGTAGCTGTCAATGGGCAGACCCTTGAGGGGAGCTGATGGACGATACCGGTAGCCGTATATTCTCCCCCGGCTCCTGAGTTCATCCAGGAATTCCGGGGCAAGGACATGGTGCAGCTTTTCGGGGATGTACCTGAGGGCGTTCTTAAGGGCTGTAAGGGTCTGTCTTTTGTCCAGCCGGTAACCCCTGTCAGGTGCCCGCCTGATCTGCGGATCGAATGGAGGGGGAGACGGGAGCTCACCCCCGAGGGTTATTCTCATAGCTGCTTCGATTCTGCTGTTGTCAAACATACTTATCCTCCTCTCCGTTTCCGTGCTATTGAAGGATCATTCCAGTTCCCCTGTTGCCTCTTCCACAGCCTTTAGGTAGCTTCGGTCCTCCACCCCTTTGATTATCCTGTCTATCATGGGATGAAGGAAAACATCCTTTTCAAGGTAGGGGATCTCCTCCCTGAGCTTTCTGTAGGCAGCCCCTGTACCGGCTCCAGGTTCAAGAGGGCTGGAAAAATCCAGCCCCTGGGCGGCAAGAAGAAGCTCGATGGCGAGGATCTTCTTGACATTGTCCAGGATCTCCTTTCCTTTCCTGGCTGAGTACATCCCCATGGAAACGTGGTCCTCCTGGTTTGCCGATGTGGGGATAGAATCCACCGAAGATGGGTGGGCAAGTACCTTGTTCTCCGAGACGAGGGCCGCCGCAACATACTGGGGGATCATAAAACCGCTGTTGATGCCGCTGTTCTCGACCAGGAAGGGGGGAAGGCCAGAAAGCTTTCCGTCCACCAGCCTGGCTGTCCTTCTCTCTGAAATGTTGCCTATCTCGGCCATTGCCATTCCGAAAAAGTCCATAGCCAGGGCTACTGGCTGACCGTGGAAGTTCCCGCCGCTGATGGCCTCACCCTCGGCGGGGAAGATAAGCGGATTGTCCGTGACGGAGTTGATCTCAATCTGGATCACGTTCTTGACGTACTGGACCCCGTCGCGGCTTGCCCCGTGGACCTGGGGGATACAGCGGAGCGAATAGGCGTCCTGGACCCTTTCGTTACCGAATTTTTCAAGGATCCGGCTGCCACTGACAAGACACCGGATGTTCTTGGCCACCTTGATCTGACCCTGGTGAGGTCTCAGTTCGTGAGTCCTGTGGTCGAAAGCGAAGGGGACACCGTGAAGAGCTTCCAGCGACATGGCTCCCACGATGTCGGCCGTCTTCAGCACGGCCATCGCCTCCCATACGGCCATGGCGGCTACGCCGGTCATCGCCGCCGTTCCGTTATTCAGGGCCAGCCCCTCCTTGGGGCCCAGGGTTATGGGTTCAAGTCCTGCGGACCTGAGGGCCTCTGAAGCCTTCATTCTCTTCCCCTGGAAAAAGACCTCTCCCAGGCCAAGAAGCGAAATGGCAAGATGAGAGAGGGGGCAAAGGTCTCCGCTGGCGCCTACGGACCCCTTGCAGGGGATCACTGGGTGTAATCCGATGTTAAGGAAGTCAACGAGACGGGAAAGAGTCTCCATGCTAATGCCTGAGAAACCTCTTATCAGTGAGTTGATCCTTAATAGCATTATCGCCCTGACGATCTCTTCCGGGAAGGGCTCCCCTACCCCACAGGCGTGGCTTGTAAGGAGGTTTTCCTGGAGCTTCTCGCTCTTGTCAGGGGGTATGACCTGGCTTGCAAGGTCTCCGAATCCAGTGGTGATGCCGTAGATTATCCTTCCATCCTCCACCCAGGAACGAACCATCCTGGAGCCTCTCTCCACAAAGGCAACGGCAGACCTGTCAAGGGCTACCTTTCTCCCTTCACGGGCAACACCGACTACATCTTCAAGCCTTAGCGAGTGACCGTTCAGTTCGAGTACCGAAGATCCCATAAAGGATCGCCCCCCGTTGGTCGATTGAAACCCTCTTGAAGAGAGATTATATGGAAAATCACGACATGACAATACCCCGAGGGGTTTTGCAGCGTGGACATGTCCCATCTTCCGAGAGGTTCACCCTGACCCTGTAGGGATCACCCCTCTCCACCAGGACATCACCGCAGACCGGGCAGAGAGTGTCATTCCTGCTCTGTAGATTCCCGGAATAGACATTCTCGAGCAATTCCGAAGCGATCTCCTCCCTGACCCTGATAGAGGGTATCGGAGTGGGGGGAAGGGTCCAGCGGTAAGCCGGGAAATACCTGGATATGTGAAGAGGGATACTCTCCGAAAGACCAGCGATCCATCGGACAAGCTGTCGGAATTCCTCGATGGAGTCATTGATCCCGGGCACGACCAGGTGGGTGATCTCTACATGGACCGATCTCTCGAAGGCGGTCCGGATCGTATCTAGCACAGGGGCAAGAGTACCTCCCAGCATGGAGTAGGTCCTGTCAGAAAAGCCTTTAAGGTCAATGTTCATTGCATCTACAAGATGGATAAGGTCCTCCAGGGGCTTTCTGGATATGTAGCCGTTGGTGACCAGAACGACCCCTTTCTCCTCTCTTTTCAGCAGGAGCGATGTCTCCCTGACGAATTCGTACCAAACGGTGGGCTCATTATATGTAAAGGCCACAGACGGGACGCCGTGATCCTGCAAGAGCCGCAGTACATCGGAGGGGTTCGTCCAGGAGAGGCCCCCATGGCTTTGTGAACGCGACAGATGGCAATTCTGGCAGAAGGGGCAGAAAAGGTTGCACCCTACAGTCCCCAGGGAGAGGATCCGCGTGCCGGGTCTCCAGTGGTAGAGGGGTTTTTTCTCGACAGGATCCACGGCAACACAGGCCCAACCATAGTTCAGGGAGACAAGCCTTCCGCTGGAGTTCTTTCTGACGCCGCATGCTCCAGTGAGCCCCGGGCTTACGATGCACTCCCTGGGGCAAAGATGGCAGTTGATATCATCTCCCCTTGCAGTCCAGTATAGTGCCGTCCTGTCCATTTATCATCAATCCTTCTCCGGTTTCCCCTCGGAGAATCGAAGGACCTTGAAGCGAAATATCCTTACACCATCCAACGATCCGATCCCGGCCTTCCTCATGGCGATCGACAGCTGCTGTTCCACGCTGTCCACTCCATCAAGATCAGGGAGAAGGACACCCCTTCTACCCGACTTTTCGACGATCACACCGAAAACTGAGGGATCCAGCTCGGAAAGATCCCTGACAGGTGAGGGCTCGTCAAGGATATCCACCGAAACCCGGCATTTCTCTACCTCGTCCGGTCCAAGGGGGGGGAACCTTGGGTCCTTCGATGCCGCGGCGGCAGCATTGGCGACTATCTCTTCCCAGAGATTCTTGCGGGTCGGTCTGATCGTCCCGATGCACCCTCTCAACTCTCCCGTGTGAACCATCCTGATCGAGACGAAGCAACCCCGTTTTATTGTCATCTCCGCCTTTTCAGCATATTCACGGGGATCAAGGTGGCGAAAGGGGTCCTGTCCGAGAGCGGTCAACCGGACCGCTCTCCTTGCGAGCTCCACGTAGGGGTGTACGTCACCCTTCACCGATCTACCAAGTCCGGCCATTATTTCCCCTCCCCGGACAAGTCCAGAAGAGCCGTGGCATAACCGACCCCAAAGGGAAACTCGTAGGATATGACCTCGATCGGACCGCTCATTGAAAGTCCTATGAGCGCAAGTACGGATCGGAGTCCGCACTCACCGGCATTTCTGATGACCTGATCGGGAAGGCTAAATACGGGGTCGGGAGAGGATCTCTTAAGGGCTTCAACTATGGCTTCGTCCAGTACCCTGCCGTCGGGGTGAAAACCGGACGGGGCGTTCCTGGTCAGACGGTGTGAAAGATCGCCGCTTGCCACAAGTCCCCACTTCCTCCTCGAAACGAACTTCCTGAGGTGTCTCCCCAGTTCGAAAGCCTGACGGTAATCTATTGTTGTTGGATTGGCCAGGACCATTGAGGGGGTCTTCCCAAGTAATGGACCGAGGAGATGAAGGGGTACGACAGCGGCGTAATCCAGGTCGACTTTGGAAGGTCTGTAGGAAGAAGAGGGGATAAAAGAGGAGATATGTTCGAAAAGCCTTTCCCCCTCCTCCGCTGCTCCCTCCAGTGTGATCGATACGGACCGGGCTCCGAAATCACCAAGGTCCCCCACGAAACTCCCGGGATTCACCACGGTGAAAGTCCTGTCGGAAACGGCGTGAGGGTCCAGGAGAAGGATATGGTCGGGGGCAAGTTCCTTCAGTCTTCCGCCGACGGATCGAAGTCCCTCCAGGGTCTTTGCGGTCCCGGATCCAGACCTTGCTGCTACCTCAGGGACAAGTATAGGAGCATGAGGCAGAAGGAAACCCATAGTCCACATGGCAATCCCTCCCGGAGATTCTTTAAAAACCTCTTTTCATGTATTATGACAGGCGGAGAATGATTTTCCAACCAGACCCCCCGATCCTTTCAGAAGAGATTCGGGGGGAGAAGAACCGGGTTCATCCCTGCGAAGACTGGAGGGACAGGTGCAAAAGAATGATCGACAGGAGAATGAAACCTCCTCCATACTGGAAATGATCTCCGAGATCGAGAGGATGGTAGATGGTGACCTTTTTTCTCCGACCTTGCAGGAGGGAGGGGATCAATCTCCCCGGAGACAGGTCTCATGGGCCGTCGCCAACGTACTCTCCCTTCCACTTTCACAGGCGGCGAGAATCCTCCTGATATCTTCCCTTCTCGGGAGTAACGGTCACGATCTGACCTGCCGCTTTAACGAGCTTGCCTCCCTTTCTGGACTCTCCGAGAGGACAGCCTACCGGGCGCTCAAGGAGATAAAGCAGTCGGGGCTCTTTGAGATCCAGGCTACTCCAGGTAGCGGTGTGAGGATATCGGCAGATTGGATATGGGATGAACCCTGTGACAGGGCCAGGAAATTCTTCCATGAAAGGATACCGGGAAAGAGTTTCTGAATGGTCGTTTCACTGAATGAACATTGCATCTCCAAAAGAGTAGAAACGGTAGCCGCTTTCGATAGCCTCGCTGTAGGCTTTCATTATCAGTTCATTCCCTGCAAAGGCGCAGACCAGCATGAGAAGGGTGCTCCGGGGAAGATGAAAGTTGGTGATCATGGCATCGATGGTCCGAAAACGGTATCCCGGGTAGAAGAAGGCTTCGGTGGAGAACGAACCTGGGGTAACCGTTCCATCTTCGGCGGCCCTGCTCTCAAGGGCCCTTACCACCGTTGTTCCCACGGCGACCACCCTTCCTCCGAAATCTTTGGTCTCTTTCACGGCCAGAGCCGTCGCTTCAGGGACGGTACACTCCTCGGAGTGCATCCTGTGCATCCGGATATCCTCTTCCTTCACCGGCCTGAAGGTCCCCAGCCCAACGTTCAGGGTTATCCGTGCAGTTCTGATCCCTGCGCCCTCTATGTTCCGTAGCAGTTCCGGTGAAAAGTGGAGACCCGCCGTAGGGGCCGCCACCGAGCCCCGGTTCACTCCGTAGACCGTCTGGTATCTCTCGGGATCAATGAAAGGGTTATGTATATAAGGGGGAAAGGGTATCTCCCCGGTCTCCTCCATCAGCTTCCAGACATCTGTCCCCTCGGGAAAGGAGCAGGTCCTGGACCCATGGACGGTCATCTCCCCGATCACTACCTCGATCCCTCCATCCAGGACAAGACGCTGGCCAGGTCTTACCCGCCTGCCCGGTCGCACCAGTACCTCCCAGAGGGCACATCTGTCCCCATGAAGAGGTCTGAGAAGAAAAACCTCAATACTGGCCCCGCCTCCAATCTTGACACCCCGCAGGCGCGCCCTCGCCACTCTGGTATCGTTGATCACCAGGAGATCCTTTTCTCGCAGAAGTGACATGATCTCATGGAATACCCTGTGGCGGATCGTTCCCGAGAAGCGGTCCAAGACCAACAGCTTTGACGAATCCCTGGGTTCGGCGGGTTCCTGGGCTATCATCGACTCCGGCAGGTAGTAATCGTAACTGTTTATGTCGAACATCGATCCCGACCCTTCCATATCGCCTTCGCGCCCAGGAAGATCGGTTCTGAAAGGTCCTTCCATATCAGTTTGAGATCCTGGATATCTCTGTTCCCGGGAAGTAGTGCTTCAGTATCTTCCTGTGGTCCCAGCCGGACTCGGCCAGGCTCTTGGCGCCCCATTGCGACAGCCCCACGCCGTGACCCCATCCCCGGCCAGAAAAAGTGACAGTATCGCCCGTGACGGGAGCGTCAAAAGAAGGAGCCTTTTGAGGAGACCCTGGTCCGCTCTGTCTCTCAAGAGCTTTTCTCAGGTAAAGCCCCCTCTTTTCGGGCTTTATGAGCATGTCCATCAGTTCCTCGGTCTTGAAAAGGCCCTGCTGGGTGAAGGCTATGAGCATCTGTTCGTCCTTTGCATTGAGGGGGATTAGCTCATCCTCCCCGGAACCCGGGGAGGTGTTGCCATAGGGGATAGCAGGAGCAGCCGCAACTGGGTCTCTACCGATGGAGAAGAAGGTGCTTCTTATCCTGTCGGGGCCGACAATGGTCCTGAACTGGCTCGCTCTTATGGTGGTCCTTCCCGATGTTCCCGTCAGAGTGACGTTTGCGGTCCTGCCTGCGCTGTCGATTGATGAGATAGAGATACCCGTAAGCTTTCCCACGTTGATTCCCTTTGAGGACAGGGACCTCTGTATCTCCGAAAGTCTCATGGTCGTCGTCCAACTGGAATAGGGGGATTGGTATTTCATTGGTTCGGGACTTCCCTTCAGGTAGGGTATGCTTGACCCCCAGACGGAGGAAACATCAGCAGTGTGTCCTCCACTGTCGGCGTGGTAAAAGGTGGCTGCCAAGGCGCCCTGGTATTTCAGGACCTGTCCTCTTGTCTGATCTACGGATTTCGAAAGTACCCGTTCCTCGGCGTTAACCCCCCTGTAAACCTGGCAGTGACTCAATGCACAGAGGTCGAAACCGCTGCTCCCGTGTCTGCCCCTGTTCCTGAGGGCGTAAGTCCTTGCAATGATCGTCTGGGCTTTCAAGGACTCCATGGGCCAGGCAGGGTTCACCTCCATCTTCAGGACACCCTTGAGATAGTCCTCTACGCCCACCACGTTGACGACGTTGAAGCCTGCCCCCTGCTGGACCAGCCTGTAATGACCCCGGTAGGGTCTGTTGTTCCACCTTAAAAGAGCATTGCTCCTTACTGTAACGGGAAGCTTGAGGTTCACGGAACCGGCCTTTACGACGCCAGGGGAGAGGGCAACTACGTTGACGGTGGACCTGAAGGAAGCCTTTCCGCCGGAGGAGCTGATCAGGGTTATCTGAGCATTGGGGGCTGCAAAGACGGCTCTGTCGTCCCCGGTGGAAAGGCCGATCAAAAGTGCGGAATCGGCCTCCCCGGGGAGAGCTATGACCTGAAGGAACACTGTAGCGAATACCAACGAGATCAATGTCCTTTGAAAAAAATATTTCATGATCACACACCCGTTCTCCAAGGATCTTTCATATCAGTCGGTCTCTCCGTTCTCCTCTTCTAAGAGGCTAAAAAGGCCCTGCTCTGACAGCCTGTCCCTTGGAGGAATCCTTCCCAGGCAGGAGTAGCCGTTGATAGTGGCCCTCCTCCCCCTCGGCGTCCTCTCAATGAAGCCCTTCTGGATAAGAAAGGGTTCGTAAATATCCTCAATGGTCTGGCTCTCTTCGTTCAGGGCGGCTGAGAGGGTGGACAGACCGACAGGACCGCCCCCGAAGAGGTCGATCAAAGCCCTGAGGTACCTCCTGTCCCGCTCGTCCATCCCCTCGGAATCGACACCCAGCATCTCCAGTGCGGTCTTGGCCAGCTCTTCATCGATTCGAGGCGCACATCTGACCTCGGCCACGTCCCTAACTCTCCTCAAAAGCCTGAGGGCAACCCGTGGGGTTCCCCTGGCGCTCCTTGCTATCGTCAAGGCCGCCTGGGAGGTAATATCGACCGAGAGGAGTCTTGATCCGCGAGTCACGATCTGTGAAATATCATCCGGAGTGTAGAGCTCAAGCTGCTCTACTATCCCGAACCTTGCACGCAACGGGGAGGTGAGGAGACCGAGACGGGTCGTTGCCCCGATTAGGGTGAAAGGAGGTATCTGCAACCTTATGTTCCTTGCGAGAGGTCCTTTCCCTACGATGATGTCCAGAGAAAAGTCCTCCATCCCGGGGTAGAGGATCTCCTCCACGGCAGGGGACAGGCGGTGGATCTCATCGATGAAGAGAACGTCCCTTGGCTGAAGGTTCGAAAGGATGGCAGCCAGGTCACCGGCCCTCTCAAGGGCAGGCCCCGAAGTGATGCGCAGCTGTCCCTCCATTTCGTTGGCGATAATGCCGGCAAGGGTCGTCTTCCCAAGTCCGGGAGGGCCGTAGAAAAGAGAGTGATCCAGAGGTTCCCCCCGTTTCCGGGCGGCCTGGATGTAGATCTCAAGCTTGCTCTTGAGCTCGCTCTGTCCTATGAACTCCTCGAGCCTTGACGGCCGGAAACCGGAGAGTTCCTCCTCCGGTCCCTCGCTGATGGTAACAGGGTCGAGACCATATTCAGGATCCTTCAATGGGACACCTCAACTTTTCCTCAATTCGGCCAAAGCGTCACGGAGCAGCTGCTCCGGGCTTTCCGGTTCTTTCATGGCCAAGATCCTTGCCAGGGCTGGTCTGGCTTCGCTCCTCGTGAAGCCCAGCGTCCCCAGGGCTTCGTAGACGAACTGGACCGTGTCTGCTGTCTCGGGAGAGACCATGGTTGCAAGGCTTTTAAAACCAGAGCTTTCGATCTGCTGTCTGAGCTCGAAACATAACCTCTCCGAAGTCTTCTTCCCCACTCCGGGTACCTGGCAGAGGAGATGACTGTTCCCGGTGGCGATGGCATTGATGATGTCACTGAAATCGAGGGTCCTCAGGATCGTTGCAGCCAATCTCGAACCGATGCCCCTCACCTTGAGCAAAAGCTGGAACAGGACCCTCTCCTCTTCGTCGCTGAAGCCGAACAGGGACGGACCTGCCTCGCTTATCTGAAGAGAGGTCAGGATCTTCATTGACCTCCCATGGACGGCGTCCCTCAGGACGCTCTTCGAGCAGAGCAGGAAAAAACCTATACCACCTACATCGAGCCCGATCCCATCGGTCTCAACTGCCGAAACCCTGCCTTCCAGGCTGTGGAGCAAGATCAATCACCACTTTTCGTCTTCATCTGGAAATCCGACATTGCCAGGCCTGTTGCAGCTATTGCCAGTGCGTCGGCCGCATCGTCCTGGCAGGGGAAACTCTCCAGGTTAAGGATCCGGAAGACCATCTTCTGGACCTGTCTCTTCTCAGCCCTGCCATTTCCGCAGATGGCCAGCTTTACCTCCGACGGTTTCGGCTGGACCACCTGGATCCGGTAACTTGCAGCCAGGAGAAGGACCACTCCCCTGACCTGAAAGACATTCTCGGCGGTGGTGGTGTTCTTGCCGAAGAACAACCGCTCAACGGATACTATCTCGGGGTTGAACTGTTCGATAATTGATCCCAGCCGTTCATGGATCTGCAGGATCCTTTTCTCAACGGAGGTCTTCGGTTCTGTGCATATGCAACCGAACTCCCCCGCCCTGAGAAGGGCCCCTTCCTGAACTACTATCGCGTATCCCAGTCTACCCAAACCAGGATCTATTCCAAGGCAGACGCGCGGCATCCCGTTCAGCCGGCCAACTCTTCCATGATGTCGTCAGGGATATCGAAGTTGGCGTAGACGTTCTGCACATCATCGTGGTCCTCCAGGGTCTCAAGAAAGCGGAGAAGCTTTTCAGCCTCCTGTTTCCCCTTGACCTGGACCGTGGTCTTGGGGAGCTTCTCGATCTCTGAGCCCTCGATCACGTACCCCGCCTCGGCCAGGGTCTCCCTTACCTCTGACATGACCGCCGGGTCACAGTAGACCGAGAACCCTTCGCCGTTCTTCTCAAGGTCGTCGGCACCTGCCTCCAGACAGACCATCAGGAGCTGTTCCTCGTCGAGGTCCTTACCGGATAGCCGGATAACGCCCTTTCTCTGGAAGATCCATGATACGCATCCGGACTCCCCCAGGGAACCGCCGGATCTGCTGAAGATCAGCCGCATCTCCGAAGCTGTCCTGTTCTTGTTGTCCGTCAGCACATCGACCAAGACCGCCACTCCCCCTGAGCCGTACCCTTCGTAGGTGATCTCGTCGTAGGTAACACCCTCCATGTCCCCTGCGCCCTTCTTGACCGCCTTTTCGATGGTATCCACGGGCACGTTCGCAGCCCTGGCGCGTTCAATGGCGGACTTGAGCCTGATGTTCATGGAGGGGTCGGAGCCTCCCTCCCTGGAGGCCACCATCACGGCCCTGATATATTTCTGGAAGGTCTTGCCCCTCTTTGCATCCTGTGCTGATTTCCTGTGCTTTATGTTCGCCCATTTGGAATGTCCTGACATGCGGTATTCACCCCTGCTTTTCCCGGTTTTCCTCTCCGATCAGGCAGATCGGCGGAGTTATCCTCTTGTGCTCGGAGCGCACGAGAGCCCTTTCTATGATCTCGATGCTTCGGGGCGAGGCCTTGCCGGTAGCTATGTACCTGTCGATCTCGGAATAGCTTACCCCCATCTCGCCCTCGTCGGTCTGGCCGACCCAGAGCCCTGCTGATGGAGGTTTCTTGATTATCCCCGGAGGCACCCCGAGCTCCCTGGCGATCAGCTTGACCTCTCCCTTGAGAAGGTCCCCGAGAGGGAGGATGTCCACACCAGAATCACCATGCTTGGTGAAATACCCCATGGTCAACTCTGCCTTGTTGCCCGTTCCACAGACGAGGAGACCCATCTTCTGCCCTAAACAGTAAAGGGTGGTCATCCTGAGTCTGGGCTTTATATTGGATAGATGGATCCCGTTCCCGGAGGAGACCTCGCCGGGGAGTGAATCAAGGAGGGCGTCGTATGCTCCGTCAAGATCCACCTTGACCCAGGGAAGATCAAAGGCTTCCACGACCTTCATGGCATCCCTGTGATCCTCCTCCATGCTGTGGCAGGGCATTATGACGGCTAGCATTCTGTCACCGCACACCTTTTTCAGGAGAGCGGCCACAACAGCGGAATCGACTCCTCCGCTCAGTCCGACGATCCCTCCGGACATGCCCGATAAGCCTATCATTTCCCTGATCCAGGAGGAGATCTTTTCAACGAGGGATGCAGGGTCACGGTAATAATTCATAGGGTCACTCTCCGTAATGTCCAGTAGTAGGCTGTCACAGGAGTTATTCTAGCACAGACACCTTCAGGCCTTGCGGTCAAAGGAAGTGACCGGGTGATAGAGAAGGGGGTTCCTTCCAACCGTGAAAGGTTGTTCTTTTCTGATCTTCCTCACCAGCGAGGGCTTGATCGGCACCATGGCCGCCATCTCCCTGTCCCCGGGGCAGAGTACGATACGGGTGCCGTCGGGGCCGAAGGCCAGCGATCTACCGCCGTAGACCTGCCCTCCTCCCTCTCCGCACCGGTTGCATCCCACAATGAAGACCTGGTTCTCGATCGCCCTTGCCCTGAGAAGGGTCTCCCAGTGATCGATCCTAGTCGAAGGCCATTCGGCCGGTACAAGGACAAGTTCGGCTCCCGAGAGTGCCAGGGAACGTATGAATTCGGGGAATCTGATGTCGAAACAGATGGCGATCGCCGAGGGAATGCCCATGAACTCGAAAAGGAAGGGGGTCTTGCCAGCCTGGAAGAATAGAGGCTCGTCCAGTAGAGGGAAAAGATGGGCCTTGTCGTAGTGACCGATCACCTCTCCTGAATCCCCTATGAAAAATGAGCGGTTGAAAAGCTCTCCCGCCGGGCCGACCCAGGGGATGCTCCCCCCTACAAGGGAAAAACCCTTTCTCCTGCAGGTGCTGGACATCATTTCCAGTGCGACGGGGCTTTGCCTGGCGTGTTCCCTTATCCTTGCATTGTCGTAGGAACAGGTCCAAAGTTCGGGGAGGATGACAAGTGATGGCCCATCGGGGATCCTCCTCAGCCGCTCCTCCATCCTTGGGATATTACCCGAGGGGTTGCCCCACAGAACATCAGACTGGATAATATGAACGGTTAGTTCTTTCAAGACCATTCCCCCTTGATCCCGTCGGGAGGTAGTGCTTTGGACAAGCTGGCGAGGTTCAGTATCTCATTACCGGCGCCCCTGCTGGAGAGGTTCGATTCCTGGATCGAGGCCCGGGGCTATCGGACCAGGTCCGATGCAATGAGGCAGCTGATCAGGCGTTTTATCTCCGAGTCATACTGGGAGGATGGAGAGAAGATAGTCTTCGGGACCGTCACGCTCACCTATGACCACCATTCCCACGATTCTGTCAGCGAGATAACCAACCTTCAGCACGACTTCGGGGACCTGATAATCTGTTCCACCCATATACACGCCGATTACCACCACTGTTTCGAGAGCGTCGTCTTCAAGGGCAAGGCTTCAAGGGTCAGGGAGTTCGTCAGGAAGTTGAGCGGGCTAAAGGACGTATCCAGTTCAGACCCGGTCATCTCCTCCATTCCCTGAACGGGAGCTACCTTAGAGGGGCAGATCTGCTGTCGGTGACGACCGTCACCGGTCAGAGGCCTCAGCCCGACGGTGCGCATTTACCTTTCCTCTTCCTTGCTGTTCCCCTGACAAGTATCAGCGTCCTCCCGCGACACTCGGGGCAGCGCGGTCCCCGCTCCTCTTCGGACAGGTCGAACACTCTTCCGCAAGAGGCGCATCTGTAGGTGGTCTTTCCTGCCATATTCCTCACTTCCTTCGGAAACTCCGGGTCCCACCCTGGAAGAGCGAGACCCGAAGCAATGGCCGATCAAAGGTTGCCGGCTGTTGATACCATGACTGCCTTTATGGTGTGTAGCCTGTTCTCTGATTCATCGAACACTTTGGAGTTCCTGGATTCAAAGACCTCCTCCGTTACTTCGTTGCCCTTCACTGCCGGCAGACAGTGAAGGAATATGCATTCGGGATTTCCCGTGGCCTTCATCAGCTCTGCGTTAACCTGGAAGGGCTTCAGGAGGGCTATCCTCTCTGCAAGTTTGTCCTCTTCTCCCATCGATGCCCAGACATCGGTGTAGATGGCGTCGGCACCGCTGACTGCTTTTTGAGGATCTTCGAAGAACTCGATGGTGGATCCTGTTCCGGTGGCAATGGCCAGGCACTCCTCCACCAGAGCCTTTTCAGGGAAGAGACCGCCCGGGGCGGCTATCCTGAAGTGGACCCCAGTCTTTGCCGAACCGATCATCAGCGAGTTGGCCATGTTGTTCCTTCCATCGCCGACATAGACCAGTCTGAGCCCCCTGAGCTTGCCGAAGTTCTCCTGGAGCGTCAGGAAATCGGCCAGGATCTGGGTCGGGTGATACATATCGGTGAGGCCGTTCCAGACGGGCACGCCTGAGTAAAGAGCAAGCTCCTCCACTACGGACTGTTTGAACCCCCGGAACTGGATCCCGTCGAACATCCTTCCAAGGACCCTTGCGGTGTCCTTGACGGACTCCTTGTGACCCAACTGGATATCATTCTTGCCGAGGTACTCGGGGTGCCCTCCCTCGTCTATGCAGGCCACTGTGAAAGCGCAGCGTGTCCTGGTGGATGGCTTTTCGAAGATAAGGGCTATGCTTTTGCCGGCCAGGGCACTCCCCCTGACCCCGGCCCGTTTCTTCTCCTTGAGAGAGGCAGAAAGGTCGAGCAGGTACTGGATCTCTTCGGTGGTGAAATCCTTCAGGGTCAGAAAACTTCTTCCTTTGAGGTTGATGGGCATTCTCTACTCCTCCTGTTGATAGTGATCTTGTATGTATGACCGGATTCCTGTTGCCTTCAATCGCGCATCATGGGCATGCTCATGCACCGGGGGCCGCCACGGCCTCTCCCAAGCTCCGCTCCCTTGATCTCGAAGACCTTGATCCCGTTCTCCTGGAGGACCCTGTTGGATACAACGTTCCTCCTGTAAGTTACCACTACCCCTGGAGCGATAGCCAGGGTGTTCGTTCCGTCGTTCCACTGGTCCCTGGCGGCTGCGACCGGGTCACCCCCTCCTGTCTCGATGAAGCGGATCGTATCAAGTCCAAGGACTTTCCGAAGGCACTCCCCCAGGTTCTGATGCTCTATAACGGAGGTTATCTCCCCCTCAGAAGAGTACTCGAGCTGCCAGATCCGGATGAAGTCCCTCACTTCCGGGTAGATCGTGAAGGCGTCATGGTCCACCATGGTGAAGACCGTGTCAAGATGCATCGCCGCACGGGTCTTGGGGATATCGACGGCCAGTACGGTCTTGACGCCAGCCCTTTCGGCTATCCGCTTGCCGACTATCTGGATGGTCCCAGCTGCGGTCCTCTGGCTGATGCCGATGGCCGCCACCGAATCGGAGAGTATCAGAATGTCCCCGCCCTCTATGTTGTAGGGATAGGTATCCCGGGGGTGATCCCCGAAGAGGAACTCGATACCCTTGAAATAGGGGTGGTTCTTGAAGATGTAACGGGCGTAGAGAGGTTCCTTCCGGCGTGCCTCAAAGGTCATGACGCTCAATATTACCCCGTTCTTTATGAAGGTGAAGGGGTCTCTCTGGAAATAGAGGTTGGGAAGGGGACGTATGAGAAAATCGCGGTCCCCCATTGCCCTCAGCACCAGGCTACTGCAGGGCGGGAGGATCTCCATGGCTTCCATTTTGGTAAGCCCGGCGATCAGCATCTCCGCCAGGTCGCTGGGGCTAACCTCCATCATCACCGCCTTCAGGGCAGAGACAAGAGGTATATCGATCGCCTCAAGGGCGAGGACCTCGTCAAGGAGGGGATCCCTTACGCTTTCTTCCCTGAGAACATGGGAGAGACAATTCCTGAAGTAGACCACCTCCACCCCGTTGTCCCTGAGCAGCTCCGCGAAGGCGTCGTGCTCCTTCTGGGCCTCTTCCACCCAGGGTATATCGTCGAAGAGGAGTTCATCCTTGTTGTCTATGGTAAGGCGTTCCAGTTCCTTTCCTGGCCTGTGAAGCATGACCCTTTTCAGTTTCCCGACTTCCGATGATATGCTGAAAGATCTGTCCTCGCTGGCCACCAGAATTACCTCCTGTTTCGGATTATTTGCCCCAGTGAGAAGTATAATCCATTGGCGGCAAAAAACTAAAAGGTTTCCTTACCCTAGGCGTCCGGTCCGGATATGTGGCCCCGCAGGATCTCTATGGATGTCGTGCGGGAGGAGCCGAGATATGAGGAGAGGCGTTCAAAGGCCTTCCAGGGGTCGGCATTGCATCCGCAGGTGAACAGGTCGATGGCGGCGTAGCCGAACTCCGGCCAGGTATGGATCGTAAGGTGGGATTCGGATATGACCAGTACGCCGCTTACTCCGTGAGGTTCGAATTTGCGGAAGGCCGATTCCACCACTGTTGCGCCGGCGGCTTCGGCTGCCTCCTTCATGGACCGTTCCAACCCCAGGATATCGTCCAGAGCTGAGGGATCACAATCATAAGCTTCGACAAGGATATGTCTTCCAAGAGCGCCGTTCTGTTTCAACGGTTCCCACCCCCCCACATGATCAGGCACTCTCTGGCCAGCTTGGCGGCCAGGGTGGACGTGATGCCGTTCACATCGTTGGGAGGGCTTACCTCTACGATGTCGAAACCGACGACATCCAGGTCCTTCATTAGATAGAGAGCATCAAGGAGTTCCCGGGCGGAAAGGCCGCATGGTTCGGGTGTCCCGGTTCCGGGAGCCTCCCCTGGGTCAATGATGTCTATGTCCAGCGAAAGATAGACAGGTCTCTGCTGCAGCTCGGGGATGACCTTCAGAAGGGGGGCAGCCAGTTCGAGGGGATAAAAGGAGGTATTCTTCACACCCCAACGATATTCCTCGGCCGTCCCGGACCTGATCCCGAACTGATACAGAAGGGACGGGCATTCAAGGCACTCCTCAGCTACGCGGCGCATGACCGTGGCATGGTTCTCTCTCATGCCGTGGTACTGGTCCCTCAGGTCTGCATGGGCGTCAAGATGAACAACCGCGATGTCGGGATAGATCTCAGATGCAGCTTTCATGATCGGGAGAGTGACCAGGTGCTCCCCCCCAAGGGAGGCCACCCTGAAGCCTCTCCGGAAGAGACCGACCGAAACGTACCTGACAGTCTCAAGGGACCTCTCGAGGTCCCCCGGTACCATTCCAAGATCGCCGATGTCCGCAAAAGGAGAGCTTTCAAGATCTTTCATGAGGTTGAAACTGAAGGACTCAAGACCCCTGGATTCCTTCCTGACCGTGGAAGGGCCAAGGGATGTTCCGTGAAGCCGTGACACGGTCATATCCAGGGGTATGCCCTGAAGGACCCAGGAAACATCTTTTAGGGACCTACGTCCGCATATGAACCTTTCCAACTCTACCGGTCACGTCCCTGCAGGATCTCTTCCACGAAGGGCGGAAGAACGAAGGCCGCCCTGTGGATCTCTTCAGAATAATACCTTGTCCCCGGCGGGGTCTGCCCCATGGGTTTCTCGGGATCATGGACCTTGGAGCCTATCGTGTAGGTCCACATACCTGTCGGATAGGTAGGCATGGCGCCCCAGAAGACTTTGACGATGGGGAAGACCTTCTCCATTTCAGAGACGGCACCTGTAAGTATGTCAGGGTCAGAGAAGGGAGATTCTGTCTGGGCTACCAGTGATCCGCCTTCGTTAAGAGCCCTGAAAACGTCCCTGTAAAAGGGTTCCCTGAAAAGGCCCTCGGCAAAATCGACCGGATCGGTGCTGTCAACGATGACCACGTCAAACTCACCGCTCCTTCCCCTGATATATTCCAGGGCGTCCATGGCGAGTACGTTGACCTTCGGGTCCTCCAGTCCTGAGCTGAGGGAGGGGAAGAACCGTCTCGATGCGTTTATGACCTCCTGGTCGATGTCTACCAGGACCACTTCCTCGACTGTTTCATGCTTTACCGCTTCCCTCGCAGTCCCTCCGTCACCGCCGCCCACGATCAGTATGCGTCGGGGGGCCGGGTGGGACGTCAGGGCCACATGGGTGAGCATCTCGTGATAAGTGAACTCATCCCTTTCGGTGAGCTGGATCGCGCCGTCGAGAGCCATCAGCCTACCATACTGATCGGTATCGACCACGAGAAGGTGCTGGTAAGAGGTCTGGATATTGGCAAGGACGCTCTTAATGCTCAGCCCGAGCCTGAGATGTTTTGTCTGATATTCGGTGAACCATATGTCTGGGTTTCTTCTTTCCATCCCTGTCAGACCTTTCCGCTCTAGAAAGGGAAGAAGAGGGGACAGCCTGCGAATACCGTCCCGCATTCCTTTACGACATGATCGATCGCCTTGACCTTGACCTCCTTGAGGCCCAGAGAACGCATTTCAAAGGCTTCCCTGACCATCTCCTCTACTTTGATGGCGGCCTCGGATCCGGTGCAGAACCCTGAGAACTCGAATATCATACCGAACGATGCGGGGTCCTCCGGTATGCCTACACCGATCGATGCAGAGATGGTCTCCCCGGGAACATCGCTGGTGATCGAACCGTAGGCGATGGGAAGTAGAGACCCGAAGGGCATCTTCAGAGCCGGTCTGAAATCGCAGCGAGGAGGGAGAACGCTGCTTACGCGAAGAAGGTTCATATTACCTACTCCCGCGTCAAGAAGAGCAGAATCAAAAGCAGTAAGCTTCTTCTTCCCCTCTCCGCGGCCTACTACCAGCGTGAAAATTTCGGGCACGGGCAACATGTCAAGGCAAACCTCCTATCAGGTGGTCATTCCCGAAAAAGCGCATATCATTATATCTTCAGAAGGGGGGGTGTCAATCGTGGGATCCCAGACAAAGACCGGTCTCCCTGCAGACCTTCATGAACTGCGATGGGAGCTCCTCGAGGCTGCAGTACCCTATGGGCTTGCCGCCCAGGAAAAGGACTATCCCTGAAGGTGTGCCGGCAATTCCGATATCGGAATCTGTGGCCTCTCCTGGGCCGTTCACCTCGCAACCCATGACCGCGACCTTCAGGTCCTTCCTGAGATTTTTCAACAGCGGCTCGATGATCCTGACCAGGGAATCCACGTCCGCTCTTCTCCGGCCGCAGGCCGGGCATGACACCAGCTCCGCTTCGAAACGCCTTATTCCGAGGGACTGAAGGATCCTCTTGGCCACTACCACCTCCTCCAGGGAGGTGCCCGTGAGACTGATCCTCACGGTATCGCCTATCCCGCTCCCCAGCAGCGAACCGACCGCGACAGAGCTCTTGATGATCCCTCTCTGGCCGGGTCCCGCCTCGGTCAATCCGATGTGGATCGGGTGACAGGAGCCGGAGGCGATAAGTGAATTAGCCCTCAAGGTCTCATCAAGGGATGAAGATTTGGCAGAGACGATAATGTCCTCAACCCCGCAGCAATGAAGGATCTCTTCCTGTTCCTGAACGGCATCGAAGAGCGCCCTTCCTGCATCACCTTTGGCCCGTTCCAGTTGGGTCCTGGAAAGGGATCCGGAGTTGGCCCCTATCCGGACCACTACTCCCGAATCATTAACGGCTGAGCTCAACTCCCTGATCCTTCGGGGTCCTCCCATGTTGCCAGGGTTGATCCTAATGGATCGGCAACCGGATCTGATCGCCTCTATGGCCAGACGATGGTCGAAATGGATATCAGCCATGATCTCTATCGGTGATCCCTCGACCAGCTTCGAAAGGTTTCCGGAGAGCACCATTTCCGGGAAGGCAATCCTGACCAGTTCGCAACCTTCGACAGCCAGTGAGCGAACCTCTTCAAGACACCCATGCAGATCATGGAGAGGGGTCCTGAGCATGCTTTCAACCCTGACAGGGAAACCGTTGCCGATACCTAGCTGTCCCACCTTTACATTTCTGGTCTGCATCTGTATCACTGCCTCCGTGTCGGGTCTACCTGCCTGGCAGAAGGAGCCTTGCTAGATCCTTCCATGTGACGAAGATCAGTAGAAGGATCAGTAGGATGAAACCTGCCATGTGAACCAGGTTCTCCAGCCTGGGCGGGAGTTTCTTCCCCGTAACTATCTCGCCCATGACAAGCAGGATCCTCCCTCCGTCAAGGGCCGGAAAGGGAAGCAGGTTAAGGATACCCAGGTGTAGATTGATCATCGAGAGAAAGGCAAGAAAGGTCCAGAACCCGTCCCTTGCAGCCTCCCCTGCCATTGATGCTATCCCTACGGGCCCGGTGATATCTACCTGCCCGCGGCCCATCGCCCAGGTCCAGATCCCTTTCACTATCACTATGCTGAAATCCCATATGTAACCCAGGGACCCCGCTACGGCTCTGGGAAAGGGGTACTTAGTCATGGAAGGCCTTATGCCGAGAAGGGGGACCTTGTGTCCGGGGTCAAGGGGTATGTTGACCTCTAGAACATGGACCACTCCGTTCCGTTCGAAAGTCAGCATGATGGGTCCTTCAGCGGCTATCTCCCTTATGGTCGATGAAAGCATGCCCCAATCCTCTATGCGACTACCAGATATCTCTTTAATGGTATCCCCCGGAAGAAGTCCGATCTTCTCGGCAGGGTATCCCTCCATGACCTCACCGATACGGGTGCTGCCCAGGTCCAGAACTCCATGCCCCCAAAGGAGGATCGCCGTGAAGAGGATCGCCAGTACTATATTGGAGACCGATCCTCCAGCCAGGATCATCAGGCGTGCCCAGGGAGATCTCTCCAGAAAGGACCTGCCGGGAAGGACCTCCTCCTCCCCCTGCTCCTCTCCCATCCCGGCCAGACGGACGAAACCGCCTATCGGTACAGTCCGTATGGACCACACCATACCCTCTTTCTTGCTGCTGAAGAGGACCGGTCCCATTCCGAAGGCGAATTCGTGGACCTGGACGCCAGACGTCCTGGCGGCCAGAAGGTGCCCCAATTCGTGGGAGACCACGCAGATCGCTATAACCAGAAGGAAAGCCAGCAAGCTCAGACCCATCTCTTCATCCCTTTCAGTCCGAGGTCCTGAAAGACCCGGCGCCTACCCATGGAGAACCCTTTCCCTGCCCCATACTACCAGATCCAGTGCATCTTCCCAGGATCGGGGTTCGCTTCCGGAATAGGAGGATAACACACTTTCTATCTTCGAGGCTATGTCTGTAAAGGAGATACGGCCTTCCATGAACATTTCCACCGCACCCTCGTCGGCCCCCACAAGGAGCGGGGGGTAAGCACCTCCAAGCAGGCATGCCTGTCTTGCCAGGGCAAGGCAGGGGAACCTCTTTTCATCGGGTTCGATGAACTCAAGAGAAATACCCGGCAGTTCCGGAGGCAAGAGGTCCAGTTCGATGTTCTCCAGGCGGCCTCCCACTCCGAGAGCCGCCAGGACGGCGAGTCTCATGTCCGCCCTGGAGTAGAGCATCTTGACAGAACCGTCAATGAATTCCACCATGCCGTGGACAAGGGCCTGGGGGTGGATCACGGCCCCGATCTTCCCGACAGGCTGTCCGAAAAGGTGGTGGGCCTCGATCATCTCTATGCCCTTGTTCATAAGGGTGGCGCTGTCGATCGAAATCTTCTTCCCCATCGGCCAGACAGGATGTCTGCCCGCCATCTCGAAAGTAACCTCTCTGAGTTCTTCTTCCGGGGTATGGAGGAATGGTCCCCCCGACGCGGTAAGAAGGATCTTTCTTACCGCCGAAGGTTCCTCCCCCCTGAGGCATTGCCATATCGCGTTATGCTCGCTGTCCAGGGGGATGATCCGATCCCGGGCCAGAGGCATGATCCACTCCCCCGCTGCTACGATGATCTCCTTGTTGGCCAGGTAGACCCTCTTGCCCTTCTGGAGGGCCAGAACAAGAGCCGGAAGAGCGTCTGTTCCGGAGGAGGCAAAAACCACCTCCTCACAGCGCGGATCTTCGATCATGGCCAGAAGCGCTTCTTTACCTCCCAGGCAGGAAAACTCCTTTCCCGATGCCCTGCGAAGCCTCTCCGATGGATCGGAGTCGGTAAGTACAAGAAGATCGCTTCCAAATCTCTTGCCCAGGGCCAGCAGATCATCGACATTTCTTTTCGCGGCAAGGGCCCAGACCCGGAAAGTGTTCGGGAACATGGAGCAGACATCGAGAACAGATCCTCCGACGCTTCCGGTAGCACCAATAAGCGCGATGTTCCTGGTCTTCATGACTACCAGAGCACTCCGAAGACGATAAAGACCAGAACGGAGTTGACGAGGATGCTGTCGAACCTGTCAAGCATCCCCCCGTGACCGGGGATGATGTCACCTGAATCCTTGATATCTGCCTCCCTCTTGAGAAGGGATTCGGCCAGGTCCCCTACCTGGCCGAAAGTGCCGCAAAAGAGGGCAATAATTATGATCGGAAGAGGAGACATACCCCAGTAGTAAGCCAGTGCTCCTCCGCATAGAAGGCTTCCCGCCAGACCGCCCAGGAAACCCTCAACGGTCTTCCTGGGGCTTACGGCCGGGCAAAGTAGCGTGTTACCCCACCTTGAGCCCACGAGGTAGGCGAAAACATCGCACGACCAGGTACATGCAAAGAGGGCTACCAGAAGGTAGCTCCCCCACATGTGATCCCGGAGCACCACCATAAAGGACCAGGGAAGAACAATATAGAGGATCCCGGCTGCGGTACCCCCGGAGCTGGTTATGCCATGGCTCTCGCCAAGAATGTGCTTCCTCGCCACCTCGACAAAGAGGACCAGGATCGGGGCTGCAGCCATAAGAGGAAGCATTACTGCAGGATCATTGGAGTAAACCGCCGCAAAGAGGGAGGAGACACCGGCCCCGAAGCCGACGACCCTCGATACATGTCCCTTCCGGCTTATCATCCTATAGAACTCACCCAGGGAGACCATGCAGATAACCAGACAGAGGGCGAACCAGTAGGGGTTCCCTAGATAGATACCTCCCAGGATGGCCAGCCCCAGGACGAGGCCGGTTGCGGAACGTATGGCCAGGTCCCTGGCTGAGGATCTAGACTGCTCCATATCTTCTCTCCCTGCCGGAGTATTGATCGAGGGCTTTCTGGAGGTCCTCACCGCCGAAATCAGGCCAGAGGGTGTCCGTAAAATACAACTCGGCGTAGGCCGATCCCCATAGCAGAAAATTGCTCATCCTCAACTCCCCGCTGGTCCTTATTACCAGATCGGGATCGGGGATCTCGGGCCTGTAAAGGTTGGCGGATATAAGTTCTTCTGTGATCTCCCCCTTGAAACCCCTCTTGAGCAGGCCGTTCACGGCGTCGACGATCTCCTGCCTGCCGCCGTAGTTCAGGCAGACCACCACGGTCAGCAGGTCTCCCGGGTCAGTGGCTCTTTCGAAAAGGTGGATCTCCTGCCTGAGGCCTTGGGGGAGCTGTTCGATCCTCCCCGAGAAGACCATCCTTATCCTGTTCTTAACGAGTTCTTCCTTTTTGGACCTGAGATAGGAGCCAAGCAGCGACATGAGACCTTCTACCTCGGCCTTCGGTCGCCTCCAGTTCTCCGTGGAGAAGGTGAAAAGGGAAAGGTATTTTAGACCCGAGGCTGCCGCAGCCCGTATCACTCTCTCCACGGCTTTGGCGCCCTCACGATGTCCTGCCAGTCGGGGGAGGCCCCTTTGAAGGGCCCACCGTCCGTTCCCATCCATTATCACCGCCACGTGGGACGGCACCTTCTTCCCGACCTCTATCTGCATTCCAGCCAACGGTCCCTGACCTCCTGGATATCTATCCATGTAAGTTCTCTTGGGCTCCCCTTCTTCTTCGACTGGTTCCGCAGGAGAAAACTGGGATGGAACATGGGCATTACCCTGATGCCCTTCCAGTCGAACCACTTCCCTCTGATCTTTGATATGCTTTCTCCCGGCCCCGTCTTGAGGATCCACTTCGTCGGGGTGGCCCCGAGACAGACGATGATCGAAGGATTTATCAGCGCGACCTGGCCCTTGAGGATGTCCTCGCAGGCGTGCATCTCCTCTATAGAGGGGACCCGGTTCCCCGGGGGTCTGCATTTTACTACGTTAGTGATGTAGATACCCTTCCTGTCGATACCCGCAGCCTCGAGGATCCTTGTCAGGAGCTGACCGGCCTTCCCAACGAAGGGAATACCCTGTTCGTCCTCCTCTGCACCGGGCGCCTCGCCTATGAATAGAAGGCGCGTGGACCGGTCCCCGTCGCCGAAGACCACGTTCTTTCGTCCCGGGGCAAGGGGACACTTCTCGCATTTTTGCGCCGCAAGAACAAGTCTCCCCCAAGCTTCATCCCTTCTATCGAGGGGGATATCTCTCTCCGAAGTCATTAGATCTCAACCCCCACAAAAGATATGTCGACACGAAGAACGTCCAGTCCGGTGATCCCCGCCACGGCCTTGGAGATCCTCTCGCGCAGGCTGTCACCGAGAAGGACCATCGATCTCTGTCCTGGCCTGTATCCCAGTTCCATATGTATCGCTATCCCTTCGTTGGCGGGTCTGGTCTGGACCGAAACTACCGAGGATACCTGGGAGGTCCTCTCGGCGATGAAACGTGCCATCTGGCTTATAGCCTCAGGATCGATGCTGACCTCTCCGAAGAACTTGAAGGGGGGTCGGACGATGGTCTTCTCTCCCTCCATGCTGTCGGAGTTATCGAAAAGGACCTTCAGTCTCCCGACCAGTTTCCCGGCAAAGTGTTTCCTGACCTGGATGTGGGAGACAGGTATGACGTGCTGACCTTTGAAGGACCTCTCCTTCTTTGCCCGGGATATCTCCTCTGGCGAGGAGACTTCCTCTATGCGGATGATCTTCTCGGGCTCCGGAAGGCCCAGGTTGGCCAGGATGCGGGACACCATTCCCGATGAGGTGGCGATAATCATCACCGAACAGGGCTGCGACAAGGAGAGGTACTCCACAACGGCCCTTCGATGGTCGGGATACTCGAAAAGGGCTCTCCTTATTGCCCTGACCTGATTCTTTTCGGTCTTTGCGCTCTTCCCCCTGACGATTTGTCCCTTCCTGATGAGAAGCCCGTCGTCGATAATGAAATCCACGCCAAGTTCAAGTGCCACCAGCTGTGCTCTCTGGCTCTTGCCTGTCCCGGCGGACCCGACAAAGGCAAAGACCCTGACATCATCGAGAAGGGGGCTCTGCTTCTTTTCAGCCAAGCTGCACCAGCACCTTTTTCAGTGATGAGACGAAGAATTCGTTCTCCTCAGGCAATCCGACGGTGACCCTTAGGTACCCCTTCAGACCGAGGTCGCTGGCCTTTCTGACTATCACCCCTTCGTGAAGGAGACGTTCATAGATCTCGTCGCTCTGCCGATGTCTCAGGAGAATGAAGTTCGTCCGGGTGGGTTCTGTTGGGATCCCTGTCTCCGAAAGGGACCTTACAAGCCTGGTCCTCTCCGAAACGGTCTTCAGCCTGATATTCCTGATGAAATCGGTCTCAAGCAGGGCGGCATGGGCTGCATACTGCCCCACCCTGCTCACCTCGAATACAGGGTGAAGCTTGTCGTAGGCTTCGACTACGGTCTTCGGCGCGATCGCATACCCTACACGCAGAGATGCAAGCCCGTAGATCTTGGAGAAGGTCCGGGTAATTACTATCCTTCCGATATCCCTGAACAGGTCTATCCCTGAGAGGTATCCAGGATCCTCCACGTACTCGGCATAGGCTTCGTCCACGACAAGCAGGACCTGCCTGGAGTCCAGCTCATGAGCCAGGTTGAGCATCCTATCCCTCTCCATTATCGTTCCGAGGGGGTTGCATGGGTTTGACAGAATCACTGCCTTGGTCCTTTCCGTACAGGCCCTGATTATATCCCCAATCTCCCAGGTCCCGCCTTCGCAGGCAGGTACCTCGATGAACCGTGCTCCTGAAGCGATGGCCGCTATCCTGTAGAGGGGATAGGACGGCACAGGACAGACGATCTCATCGCCGAACTCTATTATCGAATGGAAGAGGGAGTGCAGGATCCCCTCGGTTCCGGCCCCGATTATGACCTCCCTCGTCGAAACTCCCCACTTTTGGGCAAGAAGCTTCCTGAGTCTTTGGGATTGAGGGTCGGGATAACGGTTTACGTTCTCCAGGCTGGTCTGGATCGCATTTATGACCGATCCCGGAAGGGGCCAGGGGTTCTCGTTGGAGCTCAGGCGAACCACCCTCTCTAACCCCAGCTCTCTCTGAAGCTCACTCACGGGTTTCCCGTAACGGTATTTGTCCACACCTGCCAGATCGTTCCTGATAATGCTTCTTAGCCACGCCAATTCTCATTCCCCGTCTCTATTATTTGATCACCACTTGTGGTCCCCGTTCTCCTCGGATACGACGATCTTTACCTGGCCCCCAAGGGACCTGATCTTCTCGTCCATAGCCTCATAACCACGCCAGATATGACCAAGGCCGAAGAGGGAGGTCTCATCCGAAGAGGATAGCCCGGCTATCACAAGGGCAGCACCTGCCCTCAGGTCCGTGGCCCTCACGTCGGCTCCGTTCAGGCCGGGGACCCCGGTGACAACTGCCGTGTTTCCCTGGAGTTCAATATTGGCACCCATCCTCTTGAGTTCGCTCACGTGGAGGAAACGGGATTCAAAGACACTCTCCTGGATGATGCCGGTACCCTCGGTGGTGGCCATGAAGGCTGTGAACTGGGGCTGGACGTCGGTAGGGAAACCCGGGTATGGAAGAGTCTTCAGGGAGACACTCTTCATGGGGGCCCTGTTGAAAGCCCTGACGCTATCCTCCCCCGTCTCGATCCCGACTCCCGCTTCCTCGAGCTTCGCCGTAATGGCATCGAGGTGTTCCGGGATGACACGGGTGACGGTTACGTCACCCCTTGTGGCCGCCCCGGCGATAAGGTAGGTGCTGGCCTCGATCCTGTCGGGTATTATCTCTATCTCGGCCCCTTCAAGATCACCGGTGCCTCTTACGTGAAGAGTGCCTGTCCCGGCTCCTTCTATGGAGCAACCCATAAGGTTCAGCGTTTCTATCAGGTTCCTTATCTCAGGCTCACGGGCGGCATTTTCGATGACGGTCTCCCCTTCCGCAAAGACCGCGGCCATGAGAAGGTTCTCCGTGGCTCCGACGGAGGGGAAGTCCAGGTAGATCTTTGCTCCTTTCAAACCGTCGGCACTGGCATGGACCGCACCGTGTACGAGGTTGATGTTCGCCCCGAGCTTTACAAGACCCTTTAGGTGAAGATCGATGGGCCTGCTTCCTATGGCACACCCTCCGGGAAGGGGAAGGATCGCCCTTCCGGTCCTGGCCAGTAGCGGGCCCAACACCAGGGAAGATGCGCGCATCTTCCTTACCAGCGATTTCGGGGTCTCCCAGTTAAGCTCATCGGGGACAAAAATGCTCATCTCGTTATCCTTGAAATTGATGCTCGCACCCAGGTGCCTCAGAAGATCGGCCATAGTGAAGACATCCTGAAGTTTGGGGACCCTCTTCAGACGCAGCGTTCTATCCCTCAGGAGCAGGGATGACGCGATCACCGGGAGGGCCGCGTTCTTGGCTCCCTGGACAATTACGGACCCTTCAAGGGGTTTGCCCCCGTGGATCAACATCTTGTAGTTCAAATGATCACCCCACAAGGAAAATTCTATCAGCCTGACGGTCGGTTCTTTCCATTATCTCATCTCTTTCAGGAACAGGCTCTCGATGGTCTTTACGATCCTGTCAGACGCCTCCCCCGATCCGAAGGGGGGGTTCTTCCCTGGCTGTCCTCCGGATAGGCCTTCCAGACCATATTCCAGTGCCCTCCTTGCCGCTGTCAGGATCCTCTCAGGGTCGGTCCCGACGAGAAGAGAGGTCCCGTAATCCACAGCCTCGGGCCTTTCGGTCAGCTCTCTCATGACCAGGGTGGGAACTTTCAGGATGGTGGTCTCCTCCTGGACTCCTCCGCTGTCGGTAAGGATAAGATCGCTCCTCTTCATTGCCCAGATAAAATCGGGGTAATCCAGAGGGTCGCAGAGGACAACCCTTGACTCATCGGAAAGGATGTCATGAAAAACCTTCCTGACCTCCGGGTTCCGATGCATCGGGACTATCGCCCATAGGTCGGGGTTCTCTTTCATGATACTCCTGACGGCGGTACAGATCCTCCTGAGCGGCTCACCCCAGGACTCCCTTCTGTGAGCTGTCAGAAGCATGACCGGCGCCTTTGCCGGAATTGACGAGAGATCACCACAGCAGGGGGTTGTCACCTTCGAGGTAGCCAGGACCAGGGCATCTATGACAGTGTTGCCTGTCCTGATGACCCTTGAGGGGTCACAACCTTCTTTTATCAGGTTCTTTTCTGCACCTTCCGTGGGCGGGAACCACCAGCCCGCTACCCGGTCGGAGATCATCCTGTTCAGCTCCTCGGGGAAGGGCAGGAAGAGATCTCCGCTCCTTAGACCAGCCTCGACATGACCGAGCCTTGATCGTCTGTAGAAAGCCGCCAGGGAGGAAGCCATGGTAGTGGTGGTGTCGCCGTGGACCAGGACAAAAAAGGGCCGCAGTTCATCGAGAACCTTTCCGACTCCCTCCAGCACCTTTGATGTGATGTAGTCGAGGCTCTGGCTCTCTTTCATAAGAGCCAGGTCCACATCGGGCTCGATTCCAAAAAAGTCGAGGGGCTGCCTCATCATCCCGGTATGCTGCCCCGTGGCCAGGACAAAGGGCGCAAGAGAGGCGCTCTCCCTGAGCTTCAGTATGACCGGGGCCATCTTGATCGCCTCAGGTCTGGTGCCGATCACGCAACAGACGGCGGAAGGGGGAAGATCCCTTTATCACCCTTCTGGCAAAGGAGAAAAGAGTGTCGATAACTGGTACTCCTCCGATAAGGAGCATGGCCGCAAGCCATACCATGATACCCTCTCCTTCAAGAAGGAACGGGAGTTCCCTGGTGAACTGGGAGACGCAGAGGAAACCCAGCAAAGTGCTGCCACCGTCCCCCAGGAAGGTTTTCGCAAAAGGATAGTTCCAGGGGAGCACTCCGAGAGAGAGACCCAATGCCACAGCCCACCACTGCTCACCCGTAAGGATGAGGCCCATCAGGGCCGTAAGGGAAAATATGGTCAGTGAAAGTCCGTTGATACCGTCCACAAGGTTGTAGGCGCTGGTCGTTCCGGCAACCCAGAGCACGACGGCCGCCTTTACGACCGGAGAGGCAGGAACGGCCCAGGCAATGACCAGAGCGACCGTAAGGTGGACCGCCAGTTTCCACAATGCTGGAAGGGGGTGCATGTCATCCATGTAGCCGAACAGGAAGACCGCTGTAGCTCCAGTGGCAATGATCCTGACACCATCACCAGGATCGGGAAAGAGGACAGCGTAAAGCAGATAACCTACCCAGATGACAACCCCGGCTCCCCTTGGGGTCGCCATGGAGTGCTTCTTTCTTCCTCCCGGTTCATCGATGATCCTGTACTGCCGTGACAGGTAGATGGATAGAGGCGTCACTACCAGGGACCAGACCAGGAAGACCAAAAAAAGGGCCGTTCTTTCCAGCAACCCCGATCACCCCCTAAACAGTTGGGCCTGCTACCTGGTCCCGAAAAGCCGGTCGCCTGCATCACCCAACCCGGGCACGATGTAGCCATGATCGTTGAGGTGGCTGTCCAGGGCCGCCGTAAAGATGTCCACGTCGGGGTGTCTTTCGTGGACCCTGGCGACACCCTCCGGTGCAGCGATCAGGCTGAGAAGGGATACCTTCTTCCCGCCCCTTTTTTTGACCAGGTCGATGGCCGCCACGGCAGAACCTCCGGTAGCCAGCATGGGATCAACTATTATGATGTCCCTTTCGCCAATGTCTCCGGGGAGTTTGCAGTAGTACTCCACCGGCTCCAGAGTCTCGGGGTCCCGGTAGAGTCCGATGTGGCCTACCTTGGCATTGGGAATGAGCTGCAGTATTCCGTCGACCATGCCCAGTCCCGCCCTCAGTATTGGAACAATAGCGATCTTCTTTCCGGAGAGGGAGTAGGCCGTAGTGGTCGTTATCGGGGTCTCTACGGTAACGGGCTCCAGCTGCAGGTTCCTGGTTGTCTCATAGACCATTAGGCCTGCGATCTCCTGGACCAGTTCACGGAAGGCTTTCACCGACGTGTTCCTGTCCCTGATGATCCCTATCTTGTGCTGGATAAGGGGGTGATCGAAGGTTACAAGCCTGGGAGGGCTGTTCAGGCGATCCCTGATCATCGCTGCTCCTTCTTCAAAGGACTTGATCTTGTCGATACGGAGGAGGTGCCGGGAGGCCTCGAAATCTGCCGAGAGCCAGGCCTTCACTATCCTGATAGCTGTTTCACAGTCCGTCTTTCTCCCCCCAAGGGCAAGGATGTTCGCATTGTTGTGTTCACGGGCCAGCCTTCCCGTCTCTTCGTCGTAGGCGAGGGCGGCACGGATACCCGGGATCTTGTTGGCCGCAATTGACATACCGATACCGGTACCGCAGACGAGGATCCCGAGGTCGTACTCGCTTCTGGCCACCCTGACCCCTACCTCAAAGGCCGCATCGGGGTAGTCGCAGGGTTTGTCCGATCCTTCGGCACCGAAATCCCCTGTTAAGTATGATGAGTCCTGAAGGAATTCCCTTATGCAATTCCTGAGTTGGAAACCTGCGTGATCCGAGCCAAGTGCGATACGCATCCCCAAGCCTCCTGTCTTTTGATCGCTTCGTTTACGATGATATCACTTGCCCGACTGCCGCCTTGATGGACCGTTAGCGGGAGATGAACTCCGACAGGAGGTCGTCGGCCACGGTGTAGGGGTCCTTTCTGCGCGAAGCAAGATCTTCTAGGACATCACCACCGATGCGGCTATCCCATGCCTCCTCGGCTATCTTGGCTATCTCCCTTTTCAGTATCTCCTCCACTTCCAGGCGCAGGCGCCTGTGCTTTCTGCGCCTGCCCTCGTCGGAAGAGGCCAGGAATTCCCGGTGTTCCGAGAGCGCTCCGGCGGCAAGTTCCACCCCTTCCCCACTCTCGGCGACAGTAGGGATCACCGGAGGCCTCCAGTCTTTTCCCGTCTGGAGGTCAAGCATGATATTGACCTCCCGTACCACTCTCTCCGAACCGTCCCTGTCTGCCTTGTTCACAATGAAGACATCGGCGATCTCCATTATGCCCGCCTTCATGATCTGAATGTCGTCGCCCATGCCTGGGACGAGGAGCAGCGCTACGGTGTCGGCGATCTTGACGACGTCTATCTCCGATTGACCTACACCCACTGTCTCGATAAGGACTATGTCCTTGCCGCAGGCGTCAAGGATGAGGGCCGCTTCATAGGTTCCACGGCTGAGCCCCCCCAGGGACCCCCTTGTACCCATGCTGCGAATGAAAACTCCCGGATCGAGACTGTGCTGCTGCATCCTCAGCCTGTCGCCGAGGACCGCACCACCTGTGAAGGGGCTCGATGGATCGACGGCAATGACCCCTACGGTCAGACCCGAAGCCATCATGGAGGAGATCAGTTTGTCAAGAAAGGTGCTTTTCCCTGCGCCGGGGCTACCAGTGACACCAATCATGTGGGCCTTCCCGGTGTGAGGGTAGATCTTCTTCATGATCTCCTTAGCCCGATCGTTCTCGCTTTCGACCACGGTAATAAGTCTGGCGATCGAGCGGGGATCTCCCTTCAGGGCTCTTTCAATGATCCTGTCCAATATCTCAACAATCCTTTCGAAAGGTGATGTGGACCCGCAAGGGGGTTCTACCTGTTCAGGAAATCTATCCCGGCGAAGGAGTACATTCCCAGGGTGATTGCGGCGGCGAAGAGGAAGCCCAGAAGGACCCTCAGATAGGTGACCCAAAGGGCTCCGCCAGGCCACTTCCCGGAGGATATGTTCACTATCATCCTGGAAAGGACGAGACAAAGAATGAAAAGAAAGAGAGCCACCAGCGCCTGAACATTTACCGAGGACATTTTTTACCCCCATATATCGAATGGACCACTCTCCGGCTTTGTATTTTAACAGCAAAAGATGCCGAGCGCCTCCCGTGGTCCGTGCATCAAAAAAGCCGCCTTTCGGCGGCTTTTATATCAAGGGAGTTCCGGGACCTAGGCAATTTCGGCCGGGCTTTCTGCCGCCCTGCCAGGGGCCTGGATCTGCTTGAGAATGGCTATTGCCACCTCCAGGGCCCTCTTCCCGTCCATGATACCAACCAGGGGCTGTTTGCCCTCCCTGACGCAGGTGACAAAGTGCTGAAGCTCCAGTTTAAGAGGCTCCCTCTTCGGGAAGACGGGGTGCTCGATAACCTCCACGAGCCCGCACTCCTTCTCCTGAACGCAGCGATGGATCGATACGTCCTGGGTTTCGTAGTTGATGGTGACGAATCTCTCCGGTTCCATTATCTCCAGCTGCCTCAGCCTTCTTTCGGAGACTCGGCTGACGAGTATCTGCGCCAGGGTTCCGTTCTGGAAGGCTATCTGAGCGGTGGCGATATCCTCGAGATTGGACCTTACCGACCTTCCCATGGCCGAAATGGACGATATCTCCGAATGTACCAGGGAGAGGATGATATCAATGTCGTGGATCATGAGGTCAAGCACTACGCCCACGTCACTTATCCGGGAGCTGAAGGGCCCGATTCTCTTTGACTGGAGGAAGAGAGGATCCTTGATTATGTTCCTTACATGCTGGACAGCGCTATTGAAGCGTTCAATATGTCCTACCTGGAGAACAAGGTTCTGGGTGGCGGCCAATTGAAGAAGCTCTTCAGCTTCTTCAACGGTGGAAGTGACAGGTTTCTCGATAAGAACATTCACGCCTGAACCGAGAGCTCTCTTTGCCGTCTCGTAGTGATGGACCGTGGGAACCACCACGCTGACAGCATCGGGCCTGGCATGCCTGTAGAACTTCTCGATATCGGAATAGAAGGGGACCCTCAGCAGTTCACCCACGGCGGCTGCCCTCTCCGGATTGGTGTCGACTATTCCCACGACATCCGTATTCAGGAGTTCCGTATAGACCCTGGCATGGTGAAACCCAAGATGCCCTACACCGATCACCCCTACTCTTACAGGGTCCATTCAATCACCTTCCACTGGGTATGGTCTTCGATCTACTCTACCCCTTCAAACCCATTCTCCCACCAAAGATCAGATTTGTGGAATCCTTCGCGAAAACCGGCAAGAAGAAGTGATCTTCCTGTCCTGTCGCCACCTCGGTAGGAGTAGAAGCTCTCCGATGAACAACTGGTACAGCGGTCGATAAGGACCACGTTGGAAGAGGAAACATTCATGTCATATAAAGTTATAAGTATCGCACTGGGAAGATCAAAAAAGACAAGGTCCCCGTCGACCCTGATGCACTGCCGTGGGAAAAGCTCCAATCCTTCCCGGGTCCGGGGATCGTCCAGCCTTCTTGAATAGCAGCAGCTACCTATTCCGGGTCCTACCCAGAAATGGACGCTATCCAGGCATCTCAGGCCGGTGGTCTTCATGGCTTTCTTCAGAGCTTCCCGAACAACCCCCTTGGCTGTTCCCAGGAAACCGGAGTGTACAAGGAAGACCCATGGGTCCTGCTCCTCCGCAACAGCCACGACGGGGATACAGTCGGCGAACCGGAGGCTTCCGAGCACATCGGTCCTTCTCAGGAGAAGGGCGTCGCCTTTAGGTCTGGCAGGCAGCGATGTAGAGGGGAGTGCTTCTATCATTCTGGTTCCGTGCTCCTGGACCGGGGCTGCAAGCAAAGGCGGCCGTTCTTCACCGAAAAGTAGCCGAAAGGCTCGTAAAGGGCAGCCGTCAGCCTCATCCATTACGGGCCCCCTGAGAAAGAGAGTTACTGTCATAATGGCATCTAACTGTGGAGTCATTACGTAATTGATGATCTGCTGGCCTTCAACGGAGGTCTTTCTCCACCCCCAGGGTGATATAGCCTGCATCAAATGCCTCCTTGCCTGTCGGGGGACAGGAACCTTTTCAGATATCCCGAAAGATAGAGGCTTCCGCAGACGACGACCTTCCCGTAGCGGCGGAAGGCCACATGGAGTGCGTCCATGGGGTCCTTAACGGAAAAGCTCTCACACTTTCCGGGAAAGGACCTTGATATCTCCTGCAGAGAATCAGGGCAAGCTGATCTCTCCATACCCGGTACGGAGGTAAAGACCACCATGGGGAAGGCACTGCAGATCCGGGAGACCATCTCTCCAAGGTCCTTGTCTTTCATGGCCGCAAAGACAACGGCATGATCTTCGGCGGTTCCCATGATATTGAAGGTCTCCACCAGGGCCTTTACCCCCTCAGGATTATGGGCTCCGTCAAGGACGATCTCCCGGCCATGGTGATCGATCCTTTCAAGCCTGCCACTCCAGCGGGTCTTTTTCAGACCACCGATCATTGCTTTTTGATCGATACGAGGGTACAGAGAGGAAAGCCTCTCGGTCGCCAGAAGAGCCAGGGCTGCGTTCTCCACCTGAAAGGTCCCCCCGAGGGATGTCCTGACGGGGAAAGGGTCCGCACCCCTGATGGATATATCGAAAGTGTTACCCTCCAAGGCTATCGTGGGGTCGCTGATCTTCACCGAACGCAGGGTCTCCCCGCCGTTGCCGATCCTTCGACAAAGTTCCAGATATGTCCCTTCAAGACAGAAAGGCCTTCCGGAGAAGACGCTAACGCCGCCGGGACGGAGGACCCTGAATTTTTCCATGGCTATCTCTTCAAGGGTACCGCCGAGGAAATGGGCGTGGTCTGAACCTATGGCGGTGATGACCGTAAGGACAACGTTCCTGGCCATGTTCGTGGCGTCCAGCCTCCCCCCCATTCCCGCCTCGATGACGGCGACGTCCGGGGAGTAAGCGGCGATCACGTCAAAGGCGGCCGCCGTCAGGACTTCAAAGTAAGTGGGCCTGGATCCAGGATCCACCCCTCCTAGGAGCAAACCGATCCTTTTGAGAGAGGCGGTAAGAACCTCTCGGTCGATCGGGGTACCCGAGAGCCTCAGCCTTTCCGTTATATCCGAAAGATGCGGGCTTGTGTAGAGACAGGTCGAATAGCCTGCATCAAGGAAAATGGCCTCGATCATCGCGGAAACGGAACCCTTTCCGTTGGTCCCCACAACGTGGATGACCGGGAATGACCTCTCGGGATGACCCATTTTGCCCAGTAATGCGGCTATCCTCGACAGTCCCGGCCTAACATAGGGGGTCGACATCTCATGGAGCAGGCTCTCGACAGGGTCCAACGTCCCGTAGATCGTCCCTTTCATGGCAGATCAGCTATCCTGCAAGGCTCTTCAAGTTTCTTTCTATAACCTTGATCTTGTCCTCTGTCTGGGAGAGTCTCTCCCTCTCCTGTTCTACGATCTCACCGGGAGCCCGGGAGAGGAAGGAGGGATCGGCAAGCTTCTTCTCCGACCTGGCAAGGTCTCTGCGAGCTTTCTCCAGTTCCGTCGAGAGCCGAGCCATTTCGGCCTTTATATCAAGGATCTGGCCGACCACAAGAAATACCTCCCCGAAGTCCGTTACGGACATCAGTGATCCCGACGGCCGCGGCGAGCCCTTCTCCATGAACCTGATCTCCCCCACTCGGCAGAGAAGGCTCACAAGATCGGAGTTGGAGTCTATCATCTCCCCCACTCCTTTTACTGCACTGTCGGAAAGGGACAGGACAACCTCGGGGACTTCCTGCTGCGGGTGAAGCCTGGCTTCGGCCCTCAGGTTGCGGATGCTCCTCACCAGCTCCTGAAATACCTCCATCGGTTCGAACCCATCCAGGGCCGGCGGGGCTCCCAGCGGAATAAGTTCGGGCCAGCCCTGCTCCTCTATCAGGGACCCGTTACCGAACCCGAAGGTCTCCCAGAGTTCCTCCGTCAGGAATGGGATGAAGGGGTGAAGCATCCTTAAAGTGCTGTCGAAGACCCGTCCCAGAACGATCCTGGTGTCTGTCTGCCTTTTGTTCCCCTCCTCTCCTCTCAGGGCCGGTTTGGCCATTTCGAGGTACCAGTCGCAAAGTTCGTTCCACACGAACTGGTAGAGGGTTCTGGCTGCTTCCCCGTAAAAATATCCCTTCAGGTGATCCCTGACCTGTTCGTTGACCTCGTTAACCCTCCTTATGATCCATCTGTCATGTTGTCTTAGCGAATCGGAGCCCGGAAGATCCGTCATTTCCTGCCCATCAAGGTTCCCAAGGGCCAGCTTGCTGGCATTCCAAACCTTGTTCATGAAGAGTCTGCTGCTTTCGATCCTTTCAGGGCTGAGGAATATATCCCTCCCCTGGACCGTGAGGCTTGCCAGGGTCATCCTGAGGGAATCAGCCCCGTACTCTTCGATTATCTCTAGCGGATCGATGACATTGCCCTTGGATTTACTCATCTTCTGTCCCTGTTCATCCCTGACCAGAGCATGGATGTAGACATCGCTGAAAGGCTCCTCTCCCATGAACTTTAGCCCCATCATGATCATCCTTGCCACCCAGAAGAAGAGGATATCAAAACCGGTCACGAGGAGGCTTGTGGGGTAAAAGGTCTTCAGGTCCCTGGTGTCATCGGGCCAGCCGAGGGTCGAAAAGGGCCAAAGAGCACTGCTGAACCAGGTATCAAGGACATCCTCGTCCTGTACGATCCTGGTGCTGCCGCAGGACTCGCATCTGTCCGGATCTTCCTCGGAAACGGTAACGTGGCGGCAGTCATCACAGGTCCATGCCGGTATCCTGTGGCCCCACCAGAGCTGTCTTGATATGCACCAGTCCCTGATGTTTTCCATCCAGTTGTTGTACGTTCCGACCCATTGATCGGGGATTATCCTGATCCTTCCTTCACGAACAGCTTCTATCCCCGGGGCGGCGAGAGGGGCCGCCTTTACGAACCACTGCTCTGACAGGTAGGGCTCGATCACGGTGCTGCACCGGTAGCAGTGACCTATCGCATGTTCGTGATCCTCGGTTTTCTCAAGAAGTCCCTCCTCCTCCAGAAGGGAGAGCATCTTCTTTCTGGCCTCGATCCTGTCCATGCCATCGAAGTTGGGGCCTGCTTCCCCGTTCATGGCACCATGCTCATCTATGACCTGGATCGCTTCCAGGCCGTGTCTCTGTCCTACGAGGAAGTCGTTGGGGTCGTGGGCCGGGGTGATCTTGACGAGGCCCGTCCCGAAACCGGGGTCCACCATCATGTCCTCGATCACGGGCACTACCCTTCCGGCGACAGGGACCCGTACCTTCCTTCCCACCAAAGCACGGTTCTTTTCATCCCGCGGGTGGACTGCCACCGCTACGTCGCCCAGAATGGTCTCGGGCCTCGTGGTAGCGACGACTATATGACCGTCGCCCTCCACGAAGGGGTACCTGACATGGTAAAGGACGCCCATCTCATCCCTGTGATCCACCTCGAGGTCGGAGAGGGCTGTCAGGCACCTGGGGCACCAGTTCACGATGTAGTTTCCCCTGTATATGAGACCTTCCTTATAGAGCCTTACAAAAACAGCCCTTACGGCCCTTGAGAGTCCCTCATCCATGGTGAAGCGCTCCCTCTCCCAGTCGCAGGAGGCTCCCAGTCGTTTTAGCTGGTTTATGATCCTGTCCCCGTATTCCTTCTTCCATTCCCAGATCTTTTCCACGAACCTCTCCCTGCCCAGGTCATGTCTTGAAATACCCTGGGAGGAAAGATGCTTTTCGACAACGTTCTGGGTAGCTATTCCGGCATGGTCGGTCCCCGGAAGCCAGAGGACGTTGAAACCACACATCCTCATGAAACGGCATGATATGTCTTGTAGGGTATTGTTGAGGGCGTGCCCCATGTGAAGAGACCCCGTCACGTTCGGGGGGGGAATGACCACGCTGAAATGGGGCTTTTTACTGTCCACAAGCCCCCTGAACATTCCTCTCTCGTTCCAGCAGCGGTACCATTTGCCCTCAATGGGGGCCGGATCATAGGTCTTGCCCAGCGTTCTTTTAGATGATGCCATGATTATGCCTCCTTGACCTTTCCGGTGTTTGTGCGCGGCCTTGTCCTTCACTGCCTGGGCAGTTACCCTTTCCGCTGATCCATCCAGACCCTGTTAAGGTAAGTCTCCAGGAACAGAGTGAAGTCCCCGGCTCCCCATCCCTTCTCCATGGAAACGAGGAAGGGTTCGGTCACGGTGGATAGGGGGGGGATACTGTAGCTTCTCAGGAAGGATGACCATCTTCCCCTGGGTATCTTGTCTATCTTTGTGAACACCACCTGGACAGGGACGCTGTGTTCAGTGGCCCATTCCTGGAGCTTCCTGTCGTTTTCAAGCAAACCATGCCTGAAATCAACAAGGTGGACAAGAAGGGCCAGATCCTCTCTCCGGCTTATGTACTTCTCTATAAGCTTCGCCCAGGACTCTCTCTCGGAACGTGCCCTGTTGGCAAAACCAAAACCGGGAAGGTCGACGAGACAGAATCCCTCTCCGTGATAGACCCGGTAAAAGTTGATGCTTCTGGTCTTGCCAGGAGTGGAACTTACATGGGCCAGGGGGATCCGGATCAGACCGTTGATGAAGGTGGATTTCCCTACGTTCGACCTGCCGGCGAAGGCGATCTCCGGTCCAATGGAAGGTGGGAACTGGTCCCTGGAGAAACAGGTCGCGGCAAGGGAAGCCTCCCATCTCTTTCCTCTAGCGCTTCCCATTATCCCCCTCTTTTGTCATGGAATGCTGGAATACATCTTTCAGTCCGCTCACAAACACGAGGTCCAGTCCCCTCAAGACCCACTTGGGCATCTCCCCCGCCTCGAGACGGTTGCCCTCTGGAAGGATAACGGTCCTGATCCCGTACCTTTTGGCGGCAAGGACCTTCTCCCTTATTCCGCCGACGGGCAGAACGTCGCCCCTCAATGTGACCTCTCCGGTCATTGCGACGTCGTTGCGAACGAGTCTCCCCGAAAGAGCCGAGTAGATCGAAACGGCCAGGGTGATACCCGCCGAAGGGCCATCCTTTGGTATGGCCCCTTCCGGCACGTGAACATGAATATCGGTCTTGTCCCAATCGATGGAGGAGATTCCCAGTTCCTCACAGTGGGCCTTCAGGTAACCCAGCGCAGTCTGTCCGGACTCCTGCATGATCTCCCCAAGGTTCCCTGTCAGGACTATGCTGCCCTTCCCCGGGATTCGTACGCTTTCAATGACAAGAATGTCCCCGCCCGTCTCGGTCCAGGCAAGCCCAATGGAGGCACCGATCTGATTCGATGCCGGAAGATGCACCCCTCCGGCATGTCGGGGTACCCCCAGATAAGAAACAAGATCTGAGGGAGTAACCCTGAAGATCTTCTTCTTTCCTCTTGACCCGCGGGACGTCTCTTCCGATTCGACGATCTTGCGGGTGATCTTTCTGGCAATTTTGGAGATCTGTCTTTCGAGCTCCCTTACTCCTGCCTCTCGCGTATACTCGGAAATGATCTTTCTGACAGAGGCTGGTGTGAAAGTGATCTGCCCCTCCTTGAGGCCATGTTCGTAGAGGACCTTGGGTATAAGGTGTTTCCTGGCTATCTGTTGCTTTTCCTCCGTAACGTAACCTGGAAGTCGGATGACCTCCATACGGTCCAACAGGGGCCTGGGGATAGTATGGGTAGTATTGGCCGTGGTGATGAAGAGGACGTTCCCAAGGTCGAAGGGAACCTCCAGGAAGTGGTCCGTAAAGGCGTTGTTCTGCTCCGGGTCCAGTACTTCCAGAAGTGCTGCAGCAGGGTCCCCCCGGAAGTCGAGGCCTATCTTGTCGATCTCGTCAAGGAGCATGACGGGGTTGCACGTACCGGCCTGCCTGAGCTTCTGGATTATTCTCCCCGGCAGCGCTCCTATATAGGTCCTCCTGTGACCACGGATCTCAGCCTCATCCCTGATACCGCCCAAAGACATGTTGACGAACTTTCTGCCCGTCGCCCTGGCTATGGATCGCCCCAGGGAGGTCTTCCCTACCCCCGGTGGTCCGGCAAAACAAAGCACCTGGCCTTTCAGTCTGCCCCTTGCATGCTTTCTGACGGCCAGATACTCCAGGATCCTTTCCTTAGCTTCCTCAAGGGCGTAGTGGTCTTCATTCAGGACCTTTTCCGCTAGGGAAACGTCCATCCTCTCCCTGGTCCTCTTGCCCCAGGGGAGGTTGGTCATCCAGTCGAGGTAGGTCCTGACCACAGTTGCTTCGGCAGACATGGAGGGCATCTTTGCAAGGCGGTCCAGTTCGTGGAGGGCCTTCTTTCTCACCTCTTCAGGCATCCTTGACCGGCTGATAGCCTCCCTGATGTTGTCTATCTCGGAAAACTCGTCCCCCTGCCCCAGTTCATCCTGGATAACTTTCAGCTGCTCCCTCAGGTAGTACTCTTTCTGTCCCTTTTCAAGCTCCTGCCTGACCCTGTCGTGGATGGACCTTTCCATCTCGAGAAGTTCGATCTCCCTCAGAAGGATCCTGATGATCATCTCAAGACGCTTGGGTACATCCCAGGTCTCAAGGAGCTGCTGTCTCTCCTGGATCCGAACGGTGAGGTGGGAAGCCACCAAGTCCGAGACCTGACCCGGATCCTCCACGGCTGTCACCGACATAAGTACCTCCATGGGTATCTTGGGGTGCAGGGTGACATATCTGTCGAACTGCGCCAGAAGTGTCCTCCTCAGGGCCTCCACCTCGGACCCCTTTTGAGGCTGGGGAGTCTCAACTGTCTCGACCCTTGCGAAGTAAGTGTCCCGCTCTATCTCCACATCAAGAACAGATGCCCTTGACATGCCCTCTACCAGTACCTTTGTGGTTCCGTCGGGGAGTCTCAACATCTGCAGTACTGTCGTGACGGTGCCTGTCTCGAAAATATCCTCCGGTTCAGGATCCTCCACGGTCATATCTCTCTGGGCAACCACAAGAACTGTCTTGTCGTGAAGCATGGCCTCCTCGAGGGCCTTGAGGGACCTTGGCCTTCCGACGAAGAGCGGCACTATGACACCGGGAAAAAGGACGAGGTCCCTAACCGGCAGGAGGGGTATCTTCCTGGCATGTTCTCCCTGGGCGTTGGTCAACTAGGCAACCTCCCCGTCCTTTGCAAAATCAAGGACCGGAGGCTTCCTGCCTTCGATCATATCCTGTGTCACAACTATCCTGGAGAGTCCGTCCGTCCTTGAGGGGAGCTCATACATCAGGTCAAGCATAATGGACTCCATGATGGACCTCAGGGCCCTGGCACCGGTATTGCGTTCACTGGCCTTCCTGGAAATGCTCCTGAGGGCCTCGGGGGTGAACTCCAGCTCAACCTTCTCCATCCTGAAAGCCTTCTGGTACTGCCTGACAAGGGCATTCTTGGGTTCCGTCAGGATCCTGACAAGGGACTCTTCATCAAGACCCTCCAGGGCAGCCGTCACAGGGATCCTTCCTACAAACTCCGGGATGAACCCGAAGGTCATAAGGTCATCAGGCTGGACCTCCTTCAGGATCCTGTAACGGTCTCTCTTGTCGCTACCGGCCACCTGGCCCCCGAATCCGATCACCTTCCTGTTCATCCTTCTTGAAATGACCCCTTCCAGTCCCTCAAATGCCCCACCACAGATGAACAGGATGTTCCTGGTGTTAACCTGGATGAACTCCTGGTGTGGGTGCTTTCTGCCTCCCTTGGGGGGTACATTGGCATCAGTCCCCTCGAGTATCCTGAGCAAGGCCTGCTGGACCCCTTCTCCGGATACATCTCTCGTTATCGAGACCGATTCGGATTTCCGGCCTATCTTGTCGATCTCGTCGAGGTATATGATCCCCCTCTCTGCCGCGGCCACGTCATAGTCCGCTGCCTGCAGGAGTCTTACGAGGATGTTCTCTACATCCTCGCCGACATAACCGGCCTCGGTCAGTGTCGTGGCGTCGGCCATGGCAAAGGGCACTCTTATGGTCCTCGCCAGAGTCTCAGCTATCAGCGTCTTGCCCGAACCGGTAGGGCCTATCAGCAGCACGTTGCTCTTCTGCATCTCCACGTCGTCGTCGATCCCGGCTGCTATCCTCTTGTAGTGGTTGTAGACCGCTACCGATACCACTTTCTTGGCCTGCTCCTGACCGATAATGTACTGATCGAGGACCTCCTTGATCTCCTTCGGTTTGGGCAGGTCCTTGAGATCCCTGTCGAATGCCGCCTGATCAGGCCTGACCTCGTCGTTCTCCTTTATGATGAGGTTGCAGAGGTGAACGCATTCATTGCATATATAGACCCCTGGGCCTGCGATCAATTTCAGCACCTCCTCCTGCCTCTTGCCGCAGAAGGAGCACTTGGCCTCCCTTCTGGCACCCCTGCTACCGTTCCCTCCGGTCTGGGGCATGGTCATCCCTCCCTGATCTTGGTCCCGTCTTCTTGAAAGCGTTATCTGCCACTATGTTACTCCAAAAGCATCCGTTTCGAACATAGAAGGGAGCGCCTTTGAAGGGGCTCCCTTCTTTACGGTCCTTTCCACTGTCTACCGGGCTAGGCTCACCTTTCAGCGATGACCTTGTCGATTATCCCGTAGCTGAGGGCCTCTTCGGCGGACATGAAGAAGTCCCGGTCGGTATCGGTCTCGATCTCCTTTTCGGTCCGGCCGGTGTGCCTGACGAGGATCTCGTGGATCCTCTCTTTCAGTCTCATGATCTCCCTGGCGTGGATCTGGATGTCCACAGCCTGCCCCTGGGCCCCTCCTAGAGGTTGATGGAGCATTATCCTGGAGCTCGGGAGTGCGACCCTCTTGCCTGGATCTCCCCCCGCCAGCAAGACGGCGGCCATGCTCGCCGCCTGTCCGACGCATATGGTCGATACGGGACACTTGATGTACTGCATCGTGTCGTATATGGCAAGACCTGAGGTAATGACCCCTCCCGGGCTGTTGATATAAATGTTCACGTCCTTGTCAGGGTCCTCGCTCTCAAGAAAGAGCATCTGGGCCACCACAAGGTTCGCAAGATGATCGTCGATGGCCTCGCCGATGAAAACGATCCTGTCCTTGAGAAGACGGCTGTAAATGTCGTAGGCCCTCTCCCCCCTGCCGGTCTGTTCAATGACCATCGGGACAAGCATCAAGATCCCTCCTTTTCGGTCTCCCCTTCACTTGGCTCATCCAGGGGACCCTCAAGATTCTCTACCCTGACGGTGACCTTCTCCATCAGCCGGCTCACCGTCTTCTTCATCCTGATCCTGTGCACCAGGTCCGCCAGTCCGTCGGAGTTCTTGAGGAAGAAATCCTTCATTCTGCCGCTGTCCACCTTGAATGAACGGGCCATCTCTTCTATCTCCCTGTCGACGTCGGCGTTCTCGACCTGGATCATCTCCCTGTCCGCCAAAGCTTCCATGACAAGGGAGCGCCTTACTGTCGTTTCGGCGTCGCTTGCTGCTCCCGACTCCAACCTATCCCTGTCAAGACCTCTTTCGGTTATAAATTCATCAAGGGTTTTGCCTGTCTCTTTTCTAACCCTTTCTGCCATGTCCTCCAGGATCTTTTCCTTCTGCCTCTCCACAAGACTTTCGGGTACCTCTACCCGGGAGTTATCTACAAGGTTTGAGAGTGCCTCTTTCTCTGCCAGTTTAAGGCTTTCGGCAAGGAGATTCTCTCGAAGCTTCTCCTGTACCTTTTCGCGAAAACCATCCTCGTCGAGATCTGCCTCACCTACCACTTTTTCGAAGAACGTACCGTTCATCTCAGGAAGTTTCTTCTCAGCGACGGAAATTAGATCTATGCTGTAACGCAGTGTCCTTTCTCCGCTGTCGTCCTCTAAGGGTGTTCTGACATCGACTTCGACGCTCTCTCCCGGCGTCCTGTCCACAAGGGAATTGAAGAGCTCCTCGGGGAGAGACCCCTTCTCGAGCTCAACCATCGCTCTCTGTCTAGGTTGCACCACGGGTTCGCTTTCGTCCCCCTCTGCCAGGACCACCACGCCGTAATCGACCTCGAGAATGTCCCCCTCCCTTGATCGTCTGTCCTCCACAGGCCCCCTCTCGGCGGCATTGTTAATCAGGGAGGTGATAGCTTCTTCTACCATGTCGGCAGTAACCTCAACGTTCTTCCTGGTCACTTCAAGGGTCTCCAGCTCGGGAAGAATGACCTCGGGCCTGGTTTCGAAGACGAAGTTCATCACCACAGGCTCCCCCTCCACGAGAGCGCCCACCTCCAGAGAAGGTTCGGAGATGAGGTCCAGTTCGTACTCTTTGACGATATTTTCAATAACGCCGGGGACCATCTTTTCGAGCGCTTCGGCCATTATGGTCTTCATTCCCAGGTGCATCTGGAGCACCTTCCTTGGAACGTGCCCCTTCCTGAAACCTTTGATGTTGGCTTTGGACCTCATCTCTTCCAGGGTCTTCTCCACCCTGGACTGGAAATCCTTACTTTCGATCTCGACCTTGATCCTTGTTATGTTCTTCTCCTGCGAAACGATCTCTGAGCGCAACAGTCTACAACCCCTTCCCCTTGCCGGACTTATGCCGGAGGACGATTATTTTCAAAAACAGGAACCCCCTGGCGCTCCAAGGGGTTCCCTGAGGGGAAAACAATGAACAGAGGCCAATCCGTAAATAATGGTGCGAGAGAGGGGACTCGAACCCCTATGCCATAAAGGCACTGGATCCTAAGTCCAGCGTGTATACCAATTCCACCACTCTCGCAAATTTCTGGTGGGTCATACAGGAATCGAACCTGTAACCCCCTGATTAAGAGTCAGGTGCTCTGCCAGTTGAGCTAATGACCCACTTGCATTCATATTCATTATAAACCAAAAGGGAGAGATCTGGTGGGCCATACAGGAATCGAACCTGTAACCCCCTGATTAAGAGTCAGGTGCTCTGCCAGTTGAGCTAATGGCCCCTATATCTCTTCTCTATTGGCTGGCGCGCCCGGCAGGATTCGAACCCGCGACCAGCGGATCCGAAGTCCGCCGCTCTGTCCACTGAGCTACGGGCGCAACGATATAAAAATGGGGTGAGCGAGGGGAATCGAACCCCCAACCTCTGGAGCCACAGTCCAGCGCTCTGACCGATTGAGCTACGCCCACCACATGTCAAAAAGGCAATGGCGCGCTTGGCAGGATTCGAACCCGCGACCTACGGATTAGAAGTCCGTTGCTCTATCCAACTGAGCTACAAGCGCATCAGTCCTCTTTTGGCAAAACTGGAGCGGGAAACGGGATTCGAACCCGCGACCTACGGCTTGGAAGGCCGTCGCTCTGCCAACTGAGCTATTCCCGCAGAAACTCTCCGGCATTCTGTTGGTCGGGGCGAAAGGATTCGAACCTTCGACCCCCTGCTCCCAAAGCAGGTGCGCTAACCAGACTGCGCTACGCCCCGAACTGTCCTCAAAGGTGCCGAAAAGCATTGATAACCTGGTGGAGCTGGGGGGAATCGAACCCCCGGCCTCTTCCGTGCGAAGGAAGCGCGCTCCCGCTGCGCTACAGCCCCTTCCTCGAGTGACGGCGACAATTCTAGAGTTGGAACGTATTGTTGTCAAGACGACG